>SDBV01008971.1_pt1 | contig 13380 bp, 10 predicted proteins | sample 2277081 | NCBI WGS metagenome assembly SDBV01 (sample SAMN10402039, study PRJNA504765) | marine sediment metagenome | isolation source: marine sediment core GS10_PC15, 223 cmbsf | place: Arctic Ocean: Southern Knipovich Ridge | collected 2010 | reverse complement strand
ACTACGCTTGCACAGAAAATCAAAGACGATGTCATCGGCCGTCGCTTTCTCGCAACGGCACTCATCAAAGCTGTTGAGCCCGATAAGGTTGTCTTGGCGGTCCGATATTCTGTGGACGGAAAAACCAAAATGCAGTCTGTGAACCACGAGGGCGGAGATCGATGGCAGCAACTGCGTGTAGAGCTTGTTCTCCCCGAAAACACCGATCCCGGTTCTGCGGAGTTGCGTATTGGCATAAGACCTGGGGCTGAACATCCGGTTATTGTTGAATATGCCACTCTCCGCACGGAACTCCAGTAATTGTTTGACTTAACCGGTTCGTTACAAGCTTTCTGGACATGACATTTGGGGCTAATGTATACTCCCTGCGCTATTTGGAGCAAGTGGCAGCGGTGATTTCTGGCATGAACACTGTATCGCTGTAATTAATGCTGATTGTGTGGAGTTCTAATGAAAATCCTATTAGTTGTGGGTACGCGGCCTGAAGCCATTAAGATGGCGCCTGTGATCAATGAGTTGCGGAGCAGGCCTTCGGATTTCGATGTGACTGTATGTTTTACGGCGCAACATCGCGATATGCTCGACCAGGTCATCGAGGCATTCGACCTTCCGGTTGATTATGATCTGGATGTTATGAAGCCTGGGCAGTCCATTTTTGAGGTTACGAGCAGGGTCTTGTGTGAAATGGAGAGGGTGCTGGATGAGGTTAAGCCTGACGTCGTGCTTGTGCAAGGCGATACGACAACGGCGTTCACCGGAGCCCTTGCGGCCTATTACAAGAAAATCAAAGTCGGCCATATCGAGGCGGGTTTGCGCACCTACGACAAGTACCGGCCCTTTCCTGAGGAGATGAACCGGATACTTGGCGACGCCTTGAGCGATTATTATTATGCTCCTACGCCAAAATCGCGAGATAACCTGTTGAGAGAAAATATCTCTGATGAGGACATATTTGTCACGGGTAACACGGTCATCGACGCTTTGTTGGAAGTATCTGAGCGCTCGTTCTCTTTTGACGATCCTCTGCTTGAACAGGCAGGTACGGAAAACAGACTGGTTCTGGTGACCGCGCACAGGCGGGAAAGTTTCGGGAAACCTTTCGAGGATATGTGCAAGGCGATGCGCGATCTTGCAAAAAACAATCCGGACGTGGAAGTCATTTACCCCGTCCATCCCAACCCGAACGTGCGTAAAGCAGTCGAGGAAATTCTAACAGGGCAGGAACGAGTCAATTTGATTGAGCCTATGGACTACGTACCTTTCGTGCATCTGCTGAAAAAGGCCAATATTGTCTTGACCGATTCCGGAGGCATACAGGAAGAAGCGCCGTCGCTCGGCAAACCTGTTCTCGTTATGCGAGACGTTACGGAGCGTCCTGAAGCTGTTGACGAAGGGACCGCCATGCTGGTTGGTACCACCTATGAAGGTATTGTCGGCGGTGTTCAGCGTTTGCTGGACGACGCCGACGCCTATGCGGGCATGGCGAATGCAGTGAATCCATACGGCGACGGTCTTGCGCGAAAACGAATCGCGGACCACTTGGCGTCGCTTAGTTTTTAGGTATTTGAGATAGACGTATTTGTGTGCAGGGGAATAAAGAATTTTTGGCAGGATAACAGGATAACAAGGATTTTTTAAGACATCTTATCATGTTAATGGGTTGTGTGTGTTGTTTTCAGTAAACTTGCTTGGATGCCTAGTGTCGTGTCATGTTTGAGATGTCGTATGGATGCGCCAGTGAGGACAAGGCTGGCAAGGAACAAAAGCGCAGGCATAGCGGCCCTACGCCAAGATTTTGTGACGCAGTCAGCCGATGCCGCAACAAGCAGGCATGCGGCATTTCAAGCATGACACGACACTAGTATCAGTTGTTGTGTTTCAGTAGCTGAAATTCGGCGTAGACCAGAGCTATAAATTGAATTTATCCCAGATAATGTCTTTGAAGCAAAGCGTGTCTTTGAAGTAAAGCCTTAGCTAATGTGTGGCTTGTAAGAAAACGGCGCAATAAGAATCATAGTGTTTGTTGTATGTATAAGAAAACGTGATATACAGGATTATGCCAGATTGACAATATAAGGTGCCTTTGAAGAATCTTGTTATCCTGTCAAAAAAAAATTGGTAGAATGTGCGCTTTTCTCGTGTGAGCGGATTTTTGAAAGGGATTTGAGATGAAACGTGTGTGTGTATTGGGTTTGGGATATATTGGATTGCCGACCGCGAGCGTCCTTGCTACAAATGGATTCGAGGTGCTTGGGGTTGACGTCGAGCAGCGTGTTGTGGACACCATCAACTCCGGAAACATTCACATTGAGGAGCCTGGATTGCACACCATCGTCAAGGCCGCCATAGGCTCAGGAAACCTGCGCGCCTCGACCAAGCCCGAAAAGTCCGACGTTTTCTTTATCGCCGTACCGACGCCGTTATCCGAAGACAAAAAGGCGGACATGACTTATGTGGCCAAAGCGACAGAGGCCATTCTGCCGTGTCTGGAGTCAGGCAACCTCGTCATTCTCGAATCAACATCACCTCCGGGCACCTGCCGGAACCTCGTAGCGCCCATCATAGAGAAATCCGGGCTGAAGGTCGGCCAGGATGTATCCCTCGCCCACTGCCCTGAGCGCGTACTGCCTGGAAAGATCCTCAAAGAGCTAATCGAAAACGACCGGGTCATCGGCGGCTACGGAAAGAACTGCGCCGGACAAGCAAGCGACATCTACAAAAGCTTCGTGGAAGGCGAGATATTCCTCACCGACGTCACAACCGCGGAGATGGTTAAAGTTACGGAAAACACTTTCCGCGACGTTAACATCGCCTTAGCGAACGAGACAGCCGTCATATGCGAAAAACTCGGCATCGACTTCGGCGACGTAGCTCGCCTTTCCAATCGCCACCCGCGCGTTAATGTGCATACGGCAGGTCCCGGCGTCGGCGGACACTGCATCTCGGTGGACCCATGGTTCCTAGTCGAACTCTTTCCCGAGGAAGCAAAACTGATTCAGATGGCAAGACAAAGAAACGACAGCATGCCTGAGCATGTGGCCAATCGCACCATGGAGATGTTGTCCGGCATCGACAAACCCAAAGTTGCGGTGCTGGGTCTTGCCTTCAAAGGCAACGTGGACGACATGCGCGAATCCCCATCGTTAACCGTAATTGAACTGCTAGAAAAGAACGGCGTTAGCGTAGCCGTCAATGATCCTTACGTGAAGCACAGCCCCTTTGAGTTGCAAGGGCTCGACGCATGTTTTGAGGGCGCGGACTGTTTGCTTCTGTTGACGGATCACAAAGACTATGCATACCTGAACTCGCGCCAGGTTGCCAAACAAATGCGCAAGGCGATTCTCTTCGACACTAGAAACATGCTCGACCACGACGACTGGCGCGAAGCAAACTTCCAGGTCAACGTGCTGGGAGTCGGTCAGGCCTAGAGTGCAGCCCGGCCTCATTTCTTGCGGGCGATCATTATGTACAGGCCTCCCTCGCCGCTGCCGCGTAGCGTGAACCAAAGCTGCGCAAGAAAATGGTCTAGCGAATTCCCGCAGGGATGCTTTTCTAACATTGAATCGGTGGAACTGAAACTCTCAAAGGGTTTGGGGTTTGGTATGCCGTATGTGAATTCAAAATCGGTCTGTTCAAACCATCCAAGCAGTTCGCCCATAGTATGTTTGGATTCATGCGGGTTTTCGTATTGATCGGCGTACCACACATCCTTTTTCAATTCGCCGGTGCGGGAAGCCCGGAGGCGTGGATCGAGAAAACGAAGGCTTTTACCGAAAGTGTTGAAGATTACACGCCTAAAATCCGTAAAGAGCCGGCCATAAGTATTGTACAGGCCAATTAGAATATAGCCCCCCGGCTTCACCAAGCGTGCGATTGATTGAAATCCGCTGAAAGGGTCGCTTGTGTGGTGAAGTACGCCATTGCATATAACAAAGTCGAAACTCTCAGGCTTAAAAATGGGTCGAAACAGGTTCATTTGGTAAAACCCCACCCGCTCAAGAGCGTTCGACACCTTGAACTTGTGCGCAAGTTCCAAAGAGTTGAGCGTCATGTCCGCGCCAAATATTTGACGTTGGGCTATGCTAAGGTAGTTTGAAAGCTGTCCCGTGCCACATCCAACTTCTAAAACATTGGTGTTGTAAGGGATCTGTTCATTAAGCATTTTGGCGAATAGTCCGCGTTCCGCGCGCGTTATGAGGTCCCCAACCGCCTCAAATCCATCATAGTTTGGAAAGGGGTTCTCGCTATAGAATGCCTGCGCAACCTCTGTAACATCCTGCTTGCCGGGATCCCATTCGTTGGGAAGAAAAAGGCGGGGAATACCGTTCTCCACGGGAAACCGCGCTTCACATTCCGTGCATTTCACACTGCCTTCCAGAATCAAATCGCTCTGACAGCCTGGGCACGCAAACAAATCAAGGTTGCTGCGCATGTGCTCCAAGATCGAACCCACCATTTTTGCTTTCCTTCTCACCACATTCCGCCGAAGAACCGAAAACAAGTTTACCTCAAGCGGGCCTTAGCGTTCCATAACCGCCCTATGATATAATCCCGCCTGATTTTGGAGCGTGGGAAAGGTTCAATTTTGAAGGTCAAGGCTTCTATACACATCTCAATTCTTTTGGCGGTTGGCGGGTTGCTTTGGTTCTTGGGATACGCGATTCTTCCGATTGTGTTTTGGTGCCTGGCTGGGGTGCTCGTAGTTCTGGCGATTGTTTCGCCGCCCACTCTGAAAACGATCCTTGATCTGGGCACGCGATTCGGAAAGATTGTAGGGCATGCCGTTGCAGTGACTCTTCTGACTTTGATCTTCTATACCGTGTTTGTTTGTGTGGCCGTGTGGCTAAGGATTTGCGGGAAGGATGCCATGGCGCGAGAATTTCCTGGGAGCGAGAAATCTTTTTGGGTCCTGCGCAAAGGACATCCGCCTGATATCCAAAGCTACCTGAAACCTTATTCACAACCCCATTTCGACGCCAATGAAGGAGTTGATCGGGGATGAAGATTCTAGGAATCAGCGCTTACTATCATGATGCTGCCGCCTGCCTCATTTCCGATGGGGAGATAGTCGCCGCAGCCCAGGAAGAGCGCTTCACCAGAAAGAAACATGATCCTTCGATTCCATCCAACGCGATCAGTTACTGTCTGAAAGCCGGCGGCGTATCCGGTGACCGCTTGGATGCGGTGGCGTTCTATGACAAGCCAATCGACAAATTCGTCAGGATCCTAAAGACGTATTTCGCGGTTGCGCCTAGAGGGCTTGGCTCCTTTCTGAAGGCGCTGCCTGAGTGGACGCAGCATAAGCTTTGGTTCACTGCGGAAATTGAAGCTTGCCTGGAACAGGCGGGCGTCAACCTGCCGGAGCAGACATATTTTACGGAGCACCACGAGTCACACGCAGCCAGCGCCTTCTTCCCTTCACCGTTTGAAGATGCGGCAATCGTCACGGCTGACGGCGTCGGCGAATGGCCCACAAGCTCCATTGGCAAGGGCGAAGGAAACAAAGTAACAATTCTCAAGGAACTCAATTTCCCGCATTCCCTCGGGTTGCTTTATTCCGCATTCACTTACTACCTGGGTTTTCGCGTGAATTCGGGTGAATATAAGGTCATGGGGCTCGCTCCATATGGCCAACCGCGTTTTGTGGACATGATTCTCGATAAAGTTGTGGCGCTCAGAGAAGATGGGTCTTTCAGGCTCAACATGGAATACTTCAACTATCTTGGCGGCCTGACAATGACCAATGACGCATTTGCGGACTTGTTCGGAGCGCCTGCCAGGGAACCGGAATCGGAAATCACGCAGCATGCCATGGATGCGGCAAGATCCGTGCAGGAGGTCGCGGAAGAAATCATGCTTCGTACCGCCCTTCATGCCCACGAAATCACCGGCAAGAAGAACCTCTGCATGGCGGGCGGCGTAGCGCTGAATTGCGTTGCAAACAGCAAACTCGTGCGAGAGACGCCTTTTGAAAAAGTTTGGGTACAACCTGCGGCAGGCGATTCGGGGGGTGCGGTCGGAGCGGCCCTGACCGTGTGGCATCACATACATGACAAGCCAAGGCACACGGACAACGAAAAGGACCGCATGGGTGGCACGTACCTCGGCCCTGGTTTTTCCGACGAAGATGTAGAGACATTCCTAAAAACCCAGAACTGCAAATATCGCAAGTTGAAAGGGGACGAGTGGCAACAAACCATTGCTGAGCGCCTCAGCGAGGGCAAAATAATCGGCCTGATGCAGGGAAGAATGGAGTTTGGTCCGCGCGCGCTGGGCAATAGGTCGATTCTGGGCGATCCTCGCGTGTCCGATATGCAATCCAGGATGAACCTGAAAGTAAAGTTTCGTGAGTCTTTCAGGCCTTTCGCTCCTGCCATTTTGGAGGAGTACGCGTCGGACTACTTCGATTTTGACGGTCCGTCGCCCTATATGCTGTTTACTGCTCCCATTGCTGAGAATCGTCGAACAGACGTTGCCCCGGATGACCCGACGCTGCCTTTGCAGGAGCGGCTTGCCCTTGTACGTTCCGAGTTGCCGGCAATAACCCATCTGGACTACTCAGCCCGCATTCAAACCGTCTCTGAACAAACAAATCCAAAGTTCCACTCGCTGCTGAGCGCCTTTCATAATTTGACTGGATGTCCGGTCGTGATCAATACTTCGTTCAACGTGCGCGGCGAACCAATCGTATGTACACCCGAAGACGCATACGGCTGTTTTATGCGCACGGGTATTGAGTGCCTTGTCATGGAATCGTTCCTTGTTGAAAAATAAATCGAGGTAGGTTTTACCAAATTGCAATTATGAAAAGAATCGCTCACATAGGAAAACTTCTGGGTGACATCGTGGGTTTCGCGGCTTCTAACAAAGCTTGGTGGCTCGTCCCGATTGTGCTCATTCTCTTGGCAGTTGCCGGGTTTGCGTTGCTAAGCTCTAGCGCGGCCCCGTTCATCTACGCACTGTTCTAGCGGAGGGCTCGCGCATGATATCGAAGCGCATCAAAACCATATTGGCCAAGCTTGCCTTGTCATGTTTCAGCGTCGTTCTGACGGTCTTTGTTGCAGACGGTTTTATTGGCCGGTTCTTGGACTATGGTGGTTCGCCTATTGATCGGGATGTGCCCTTCTCTTCTCGCCAAAGCCCAAATGTGCGATACGAGCCCGCATACGAACCATTCAGTTTTGTCGGCAAACACAATTCCGACGGATTTCGTGAACGTGAACTGCCAAGGAAACCTTACACCAAAGGCAAGCGCATAGTTTGTGTGGGCGACTCTTTCACTTATGGATGGGGAGTTGATGCCGAAGATTCCTGGGTCCGCGTAATGGAAAGAGGACTCAATTCTGACGGAGAAGCCGAATCCTGGGACGTCATTAATCTGGGCATGTTCGGAATGAGCCCCTCCTATTACCGCGACGTGTTACTCGAATTTGGCGAACAGCTTAAACCGGACATCGTTCTGGTTGGATACATGCAAAACAACGACGCACTCGCATACAACAACGAGCCTATGACAAACCTGCGCCGAGCGCGGTTTCACGAAAAACTTCTGAGGTTCTACCCGGAACATTTCATTGCCTATTTCAGGAACCGCTTAGCGCTTTTGGGTCAGGCTGGTGACAGCACTATGCCGGGAACATTTGTCGTCAATCCCCTTCAACGACACATTGATTCGGAAGACCCGGTAATCCACGAAAACATTAAGCGAATTGATCCTGAACTTTTTCAGAAAGCTCTGGAATGGACACTGCCGCCTTACGTGATGTACAGGAACATCGCAGAACCGGATGTGCTGGCTTGGGACATCAAGCAGAGCAATATGCTCATTGAGCACCAAGCGATCAGGCGAATCCTCCAGGATATTAAGGAAACGGTGTCAGAATGGGGCGGAGAAACGAAGATTGTACTGTTCCCACAGGGATGGACAATAAACAAACTGATGTGGCCCGAGTTGCAGACCCAGGGGGGCTTGATGCGGGAAGGCTTACTGCATGATCGCCGTTTTCAGGATTCCATGATCCATTTTGCCGACGGAATGGATATCGAATGGCTGGATCTAAGGCAGACTCTATTGGACACCGAAGAGCTGGCATATCTGGAATTTGACGAGCATTTTAACGATCTGGGAAATGCCGTATCCGGCCAAACCATTGCAGATTGGCTTCTTGGCCGCTATACGAAACCAGAACCCGCTGCCGTCGAGCCGGCTCCTCCATTCCAGGTGGTCAAGGAGTGGCATTTTGACACTAAAAGTCATGCTGAGGGCTGGACTATAGGCCCATATAGAAACAAGATAAGTGTAAAGGACGGCTCGTTGCGTATGCATTACAATCAAAATTGTGTGCTAGGAAAACCTGTCGCGTTGTTCAACAATGACTATCGGCTCGATTGCGATAGAGTCAACCGTCTACGCGTGCGCATGAAAATCAATAAGGGCAAGTTTGCCAGTTTCCTGTGGGGAAGTGAACCTACATATACATACGACCGAATGATTCCATTCCCAATACTGCCCGACGGAAACTTCCACGAATACGACATCGCGCTCGACCATTGCGTAGCCGACTGGTCAGGACAATGGCCAACGCTTAGGCTAGAGCCCACCCACGCCTTTCCCAAAGACGAAGACCTCACCGGCCAAACAGTCGAAATCGACTGGATCGCCGTTGGCTATTGCGAACCAACAATAGCGCCGCCAAATGTCTGGGCAAACCTAAGGAAAGATCAGATTAGTCAATAGTGTCGAACAGCATACTTGCCGTTTTAGGGGGCATCAATGCGAAAGAACATCCTCCTTCTTCTTGTTAGTTCAGTCATTTCTCTTGGCATTGTTGTGCTCGGCTTGAGACTCTTCGCACCCGGTATAGGCATTTGGGGCTGGTTTTCCGGGAATCCAGCAGGAGTCGATTACGTCGGTTATTCCGGCGGTGCAAGCGGTCCCTCGTATTACGATTTCCTTATCGAGCCAGACGCCAACACTGAATCCAGAGGCTTTCTTGCCGACGCTCTAATCGAGCGCAGTAGGGCAGATGGCAGTAAAGGCTTTGTCTATGATTCAGCGACATGGATTCGAGGAATGCCATTTGCCTCAGGCCGTTACGGGGAAAACCTGTGGCACTATGACGCGCTGGGTTTTCGAAACGCGTATGTCCCTAACACGGCGGACGTTGTTTGCATTGGAGACAGCATGACCTGGGGTACGCATGCGGACGACGACGCAACATGGCCGGCACAACTCGGGGAGAAACTGTCGGCAAAGAAACACGACGTAGAAGTCTATTCCATGGCGCTTGGGGGATGGGGCGCCGTGCAGTATGCATACCTGACCGATCTCGCGGTGCGCTTCAAGCCGAAAGTCATTATCGTTGCGCTGTACATTGGAAACGATATCTACGAATCGTATCGGATTGTCTCGGAGAACACGGACGGACGCTACAAGCACTTGCTTCCAGCCAGTGCTGAGGCAATTGACGGCACAGCGGCTGAGCCAGCCCGCGGGCTCGATCCAAAATCACTGGAACTTTCATGGGAGGCTGATGTTGGCGGCGTGAAATACGGATTCATGCCCGCCCTGGCGCTTCAGACGAATGACACAGACACCTTTCCGCAAATCCGTATCGGTTTGGAAGTAGTAGAGAACTGCATTCTGGAAATCTGCGAATCGGCCCGAAGCCACGACGCAATACCCTTGTTCACCATACTTCCCACAAAAGAATTCGTCTATCTGGAGGAACTGAAAAAAGCGCAGACCGAACTGCCAGAGGAATACCTGAAATTAATGAAGTATGAGGCGGCCAATACGCTCCGACTGAGGAATTTCATAGAGCACGAAGCCAAAGGGGTGTATGTGGACGTGGCAACTTCGTTGCAAAAAGAGGCCGCCACTCGCGCGGTTTACCCAGCCAAAGCGGATGGGCATCCCTCGCCAATTGGATACTCAGTTATCGCCCAAACGCTCAGCGAGACTGTTGAAACACTTGTGGACCTGGAAGCCGACGACAACTTGATAACGAATGCTTCATTCGAGGAATGGCTGGACGGCAAACCGTCAGAATGGGAACTTCTGGGCGAAGATATAAACTTCGACAGAACTCTTGAGGGCGCCAAAGGCAATTATGGCTTGCTTCTTCGAGCGGGCCCCTCCGGTAAATTTGTGACAATCCAGCAAAACCTCTCCCAGCCCGACACCGTGGCGGGCAAAACGGTACGCCTTTCCGCACGGATAAAATGCGCCGAAAAACAAAAGGCCGCACTATCGCTTCAATGGACCGAGAACGGCGAGAAAAAAGTGCGCGTTCGCCGCAATTCCGGTTACGGCATGTGGGAAACCCTGATCATCGAATCCGTAATCCCAGCAAAGTCGAAACTCGGTTCCATGTCCGTTCGAGTAGGAATCAGACCCGAAACCCAGAACGAAGTGATCGTGGACGATCTAAGACTAGAAGTCATCGGCAACTAACCAACGCCATTCGGCCAAAGACAACTTTCTTCACCCGTGCCAGCTCTGTAGCCTTTGACTGTTATTGAATTTATTATGAGGCAATTCGTCTTCTTGACTGCGTGCCGAGCCTAAGCTACACTAGCCAAAGTGCTTCGGACTGATGGGAAATTCCAAGAACAGTAGAGCAGGGCGTGTGTGCCACGTCCTAAAAAACCGAACCCAGACAATTCAAATTCAACCAAGGAGAAACAGACATGGGCGACACCGGAAAGAAAGATAAAGGCAAAAGAGAAAAGCAGAAAAAGGCAGTGCTTACTCCAAAGGAAAAACGCAAATTGAAAAAAGAAAAAAAGAAAAACCAATCACCCAGTGGCCTTGGGTAACCTGGACGCAAGACCGCCGCCGCGGTAGTGTGAGGGAATTAAGAATTGGGAAGCGAGAAGTGCATGTCTCTGACAAGTGCTCCAAAGGCGTGTTATGCTGACAGGCATCCGAAAACCCGCATTTTGCGCGGGGTCAATGGAAGCATTGTTGGGAGGACGCAGTATGACTAATTGGCCCTTGTCGTTCTTATTGGTCTTGATACTTCTGCCTGTGGGTTGCTCAACGAGAGGTGACAACCTGCCTCCGCAGGAGGATGATGGCAACTTTATCCTATATGTGAGTAATCAGAGTTTTGCCATATCGCCCATCGACATCGTCATCTATATCGACGGCAAGAAAGTTGTGGACGGGAGTTTTCGTGTTGGCAATCAACACAGATGGGTTAGGCATGCTTTTGACCTTGAGAAAGGAACACACAACTTGATCGTCGTTTCGGAAGCCGGCGATGCGAGAATGGAAAAGGAATTCAAAACAGAGGGCAAACACTGGGCTGTTATTGACTATTGGTACTATCGCAAGGGTAGTGGGGGCACCGGGCCGACTGCGAAGAAGTTCAGTTTCAGCATAAGCGATAGGTCCATCGGCTTTCTGTGAGGCGGGCAATCGCCAATAACATGAATAGAATTGAACTTCGAGTGTAGTCTCAAGGGAGGCCATGTTGAGCCGACGAATGGGCCGTTATGTATGCGATTTGGTTGGCAAACGGGTGGTCAGGGACAAGGAGGGCAAGATTACATGCGATCTCTTCGATTTATGATAATCGCTGCCGTCGTGTTGCCGGTCATGCTCTCAGGTCTGGCTGGCTGCCGGGATGCCTCAATTAATGATCCTAACGGCGAGTTCAACTGGTGGACAGACTTATCATCGGCTGAGAAACACCCGGACAGCTTCGAGCCTTACCTCAAGAAACATCCCGAAGATGCTGGTCGCAGGACAGCAGCACTTTTTTGGTATAGGCGGCATGCAGAGGGTCCTGACAAGCTGAGCCACCACACGCGCGAGATGATTAAGCACCACCCATCGAACATGTACATCTATTTCGAGAACGTCTCTTCGTTCTACAAGGACCCGGAATACATGAAGGAAGTCATCGACCTACTTGAAGAGCGCGTAGGTACCGGTCCTGTGGAGCACGGCACATACTGGAATCTCGCCAACACGTGCAAGCAGGCGGCGATTCCGCCCGTCATTCGCAATCCAGAGGCCAGGGAGAAGTTTCTGCACTATTACGACTTGCCGCCTGATACTGAGTTGGCCACCGAAATCGACACTGGCATGGCCGACAAAAGCGCACTCTACTTTCAGCTCGCCATTAAAGCACCAGGAGAAGATGATTTCCACATTTCCTTTTACTCGGGGCAATTGGCGGGACTTCTCACCAGTCTTGCCAGATTCGACGAGGCAGCCGAAGTTTGCGAGAAAGCCCTCCCGCACGCTACGCAAATCTCAAAACCTGGGCTTCTCGTAACTTATGGCCGCGCCCTGAATTCATCCGGCAAAGCACTTCAAGCCAAAAGCGTGTTTGATCAGGTAAGGGATTGTGACACTGAAGGCTACCAGCGTGGGCCGGGACATGCCACTTCCGATGCGGAAACAGAACTTGGCCTTATCGTCCTCAGCGAAGGCGACATTGGCGCAGCCAAGAGGCACCTTCTATCATCCTGCAATGTTCAGCAGTGTTGCCATAGTACAACTAAAGGGGTGCGTCTCGATCTTGCTCGCAAACTACTGGACATCGGCGAAAGCGATGCAGTCGCTGAATACTGCCGACAAGTCTTGGAAAAGTTCACACCTGATAGAGAGGATGTGGAGACCCTGCTTCAACGAGCAACAGAGCTCCGGATTGCCGCGAACCAAAAAGAATGATAGCATCTTACCTGAACGGGGGATCGAGCCGGACGCGAAAGACCGCGCCGGCACGACGTTAGAGCACAACTCAAGGAGGGACAAAACATGACGGATGAACAGGTAACGCAAAGCCCGGAATACAAGGACAGAAAAGCGTGGCTCGTAGCATTTGGAATCCTTGAGATTATTTTTGGTGGATTTTGTGCTCTCGGGGTGGTGTTAATAATACTGAGTATGATGATATCATCTTCTTCTCAGATCAGTTCTGTTGCACCTATGAATGCCCGCATGATGATTCCCAGTGTTTTGATCTATGTTATGCTTTCTACTTGGTTCATCTGCATGGGGATAGGTTCTATCAGGGCCAGGCGGTGGGCGAGAGCTCTTATCTTGGTTTCTTCTTGGATAGGGCTTGTCTGCGGACTAAGTGGACTTATTACCATGTTGCTAATCATGCCCGATATGTTTGGGAAGATGGCCGGGGCCGGACAGATGCCCCAAGGATTCGCCGTTGTCATGAAGTACGTGATGATTGGGTTCATGATAGTCTTTTACGTGATCATACCCGGAGTGCTTGTTCTCTTTTATAGAAGTAAGCATGTGAAGGCGACATGTGAGTTCTGGGATCCACAGATTCGCTGGACCGACAAATGTCCCTTGCCAGTTCTGGCTTCGAGCCTAATGTTTGGGTTCTGGGCAATTTCGATGTT
>SDBV01008970.1_pt1 | contig 13381 bp, 8 predicted proteins | sample 2277081 | NCBI WGS metagenome assembly SDBV01 (sample SAMN10402039, study PRJNA504765) | marine sediment metagenome | isolation source: marine sediment core GS10_PC15, 223 cmbsf | place: Arctic Ocean: Southern Knipovich Ridge | collected 2010 | reverse complement strand
GGCTATCGATATGCTCATGGACTACCATTGGCCGGGCAACGTGAGAGAACTAGAAAACTGTGTGGAGAGAGCGGTTTTGTTATGTCAGGAAGGGGTCATTCACAGTTACCATCTGCCCCCGACTCTGCAGACCGGGCTGGAATCGGACACGCTGCCCACGATGTCGATAGAAGAAGCCGTTGAAAATGTGGAAAAGGAGATGTTAATTGACGCGCTGAAAAACGCAAAAGGTAATATTACGGTGGCGACAAAACTCCTTAAAACGACGATCCGAAAATTCTCTTACAAAGCCAAAAAGTACGGTATAGTCTACCGTCATTATCGATAAATTTTCTTGTCTTTTCCAATAGATGTAGTATAAATACCACCGTTTCCACGTAGTTTATTCAAAAATGATAATCTAAATTATTACATTTTTCAAAAACTGAATGATTGTGGAAGGCTATGCCCCGTATCTTTGACAACATTGAGACAAAACTTCTCCCTACGTTGCAGGAAACACTCGAATTATCAAACCATGCTGATTTTTGTGTCGGCTATTTTAATCTTCGTGGCTGGAAGCAATTAGATTCACGTATTGAGCAATGGTCAGGAGGTGACGGAAACTGCTGCCGGCTCCTGGTAGGTATGCAGCGGCTTCCCAGGGAAGAACTTCTGCAAGAACTGCGCATTTCAAAGGATGATAACGAAATAGACAACCAGACAGCGCTTTGGCTGAAAAAAAAGCTGGCTGAAGAATTTCGGGATCAACTCACCTTTGGCGTCCCAACAAATGAAGATGAAAAAGGACTCCAGCGATTAGCCAAACAAATCAAAGCAAAGAAAGTTGTCGTCAAGCTCTTTCTTCGACATGCTTTGCACGCCAAGCTTTACCTCCTGTTTCGGCCCGATCCCATTAACCCCATTATCGGATATTTGGGCAGCAGCAATCTCACGTTTTCCGGTCTTTCGAGTCAAGGTGAGTTAAACATCGATGTTCTCGATAACGATGCCTGCAATAAACTCGCTCTGTGGTTTGAGGACCGCTGGGATGACCGTTGGTGTATCGATATCTCTGATGAATTGGTTGAAATAATTAATGAAAGCTGGGCACGCGAAGAGCTGATCCCACCTTACCATATCTATATAAAAATGGCCTATCACCTATCCCAGGAGGCTCGTACCGGACTTTCTGAATTTAGGATTCCACGCGAATTTGATGAAAAGTTGTTTGAGTTCCAGAAAGCCGCCGTCAAAATTGCCGCGCATCACATCAACAAACGAGAAGGTGTACTTATAGGTGATGTCGTTGGGCTGGGAAAAACGCTTATGGCAACTGCTGTTGCCAGGATCCTTGAGGATGATTTGGGCTTGGAAACCCTCATTCTTTGCCCTAAGAACTTGGTGGAAATGTGGGAAGACTACCGTGATCAATATAGGCTGCGGGCACGGGTCCTTTCCATTTCTCAGGTAATCACCAAACTGCCTGACTTGAGACGGTTCCGACTTGTCCTCATTGATGAAAGTCACAATCTCCGAAACCGAGAAGGAAAGCGCTACCGGGCCATACAAGAATATATTAATGAAAATGAAAGCCGCGTCATCCTTCTTACCGCAACACCATATAATAAAACTTACCTGGACCTATCCAACCAACTCCGCCTTTTTGTCCCAGAAGATAGGGAGTTGGGAATTCGGCCGGAAACATTGATCCGGAAAATCGGCAAAGATGAGTTTATGAAAAAGCACCAGTGTTCCATGCGTTCTCTTGCCGCATTTGAAAAAAGTGAATACACGGATGACTGGCGCGAGCTGATGCGGCTTTTTCTAGTTCGGCGTACCCGAAGCTTTATTCAGGAGAATTATGCAGAGACAGATCTGGAAAATGGTCGTAAATTTCTTACATTTTCCGACGGCACGCGATCCTATTTCCCTGTGCGTTCTCCAAAGACAGTCAAATTCCCCATTGACGACAGCGACCCGAGCGATCAATACGCCAAGCTTTATGGCCCTGATGTGGTCAATGCGATTAACAGCCTTAAACTCCCGCGTTATGGGCTGGGCAATTATGTCAAAGCCACTCCGAAAAAGCCCCCGACAACGTCCGAAGCAATAATTTTACAGGATTTGTCCCGTGCCGGCAAGCGGCTCATGGGGTTTTGTCGTACCAACTTATTCAAGCGGCTTGAGAGCAGCGGTCAGGCGTTTATCTTGTCCATTAACCGGCATATTCTTCGCAACTATATTGTTTTAAACGCCATTGAAAAAAATATGCTGTTGCCCATCGGTACCCAGGACTCGGGACTCCTCGACAGCCGTCTTTGGGATGAAGATGTCGATGCGACCAGTGTCGTCACAGGGTTATTCAATGATGAGAATGATAGCGAGGATTCGGATGCCCGTGAAAATCACGATACTTTGGACACCGAAGATGATTACAAAACGCACGCAGAGGAAGTCTATAACATCTATGCGTCAGAATATAAAAGTCGTTTCAAATGGCTAAGGCCAAGCTTGTTCAGCAAGGGGTTGGCGAAAGATCTGGCAGATGACGCACAATCATTTTTGTCTATTCTAAAGGACTGCGGCACATGGGATTCAAAACAGGATGCCAAGCTTGAAGCGCTTTATAAACTTATTGAAAACAAACACCCCACTGAAAAAATCCTCATATTTTCACAATTCGCAGATACCGTTCGCTATCTCGAAGAGCAGCTTAGCCTTAAACAGGTGTCAAAACTCTCAGGGGTCACCGGAGACGCTAAGAACCCCACAGCTCTGGCCTGGCGATTCAGCCCGGTAAGCAATGAAAAAAGAGAAAGGATCAGTCCTGAGAATGAGCTGCGCATCCTGATCGCCACGGATGTACTCAGCGAAGGCCAAAACCTTCAAGACTGTTCTATAGTCGTGAATTATGATCTGCCTTGGGCGATCATTCGCCTCATTCAACGGGCCGGTCGTGTCGATCGAATCGGACAAAAGGCCGAAAACATCTTTTGTTATTCTTTTTTGCCCGCCGAGGGTGTGGAGCGTATCATTCGACTCAGAGCTCGCGTCCGCCAAAGGCTTCAGGAAAATGCCGAAGTCGTGGGAACGGATGAGGCTTTTTTCGAGGATGACCGAGACGATCAGGCGGTTGTGGATCTTTACAATGAAATGGCCGGAATTCTGGATGGGGAAGACGATACTGAAGTCGATCTGGCTTCTTATGCCTACCAGATATGGAAAAATGCCATCGATGCCAATTCGAAATTAAAAAAAATCATCCCGGCCATGCCGCCTGTGGTTCACTCGACACGAAAGCTTTTGCCGGAGAGTACAAAGCCGGAAGGCGTATTGGTCTACATGCGAACCGGAGAAGGGAACGATGCCCTGGCCTGGATGGATCATAATGGCAAGAGTGTCACAGAATCCCAGTTTGAAATCCTTAAGGCCGCTAAATGCAGCCCGGAAGCAGAGGCTGTTCCCCGTCATGAAAACCATCATGAACTGGTCTCTAAAGGGGTTGCGCTTTTGATTGAAGAAGAAAGACAAATCGGCGGTCAGCTTGGCAGACCATCAGGTGCAAGATTTCGTACATATGAGCGCCTGAAAGATTATGCCCGGGAGGTCGAGGGCACCTTGTTCGAATCAAGGGATTTGCTTCGCGCCATCAACGATATCTACCGCTATCCGTTGCGACAGGCCGCCATCGATACATTAAACCGGCAGCTTCGAAGCGGCATATCGAATATGGCCTTGGCTGAATTGGTCATCGCACTCCGTGACGAGGACCGTTTGTGCATCATCCACGACGACACCGAACAAGCTTACGAACCTAAAATCATCTGTTCTATGGGTCTTAAAGCGTCAAACGGGGAGAAAGTGGCATGACACTCAGCGTTTCGCGGATTCAACACTATCTGAAAAACTTTAAACTGGAAAAACTATTCATCGAGGAACTCGGATGGGACCATCATTCCGGGAAATTATTGATCGAAATAAACGAAACATCGTATACCCTTTCCGCCGTTGCCGAAAAGCGCGGGGTCCAAATTTTTATATGCTCACCGAATGCCGACGGCAAAATTCCGGACTATGCAACGAGACTGAAGATCGAAAAACAGGCGATAAAGTCCGCCTATGAGCATTTGATAATTTTCATCGATGACGCTAAGTCCATGCAGATATGGCAGTGGGTATCGCGACAGCCTGGATTGCGTGCCGCTTTTCGCGAACATCACTACGTTCCGGCGTATCATTCCGGCGAATCCCTTATCCAAAAGCTTTCATCAATTATCTTCCCCCTGAGCGAGGAGGAAGGACTGACCCTCACTGGTATCGTATTCAAGCTGCGTGATGCCTTTGACCGGGACAAAATCACCAAGAAATTCTACGACTATTTTAAAAAACAACACACTACATTTCTCGACTTTATCCATGGCATTACACAGCAGGGCGATCGAGAGTGGTATGCCTCTTTGATGCTTAACCGCCTCATGTTCATCTATTTTATCCAGAGGAAAGGTTTTCTCGACGGGGATTCCGATTATCTTAAAAACCGCTTGAAAATGGTCCAGGAACGCAAAGGGAAATTTCTTTCTTTCTATCACTATTTTCTCCTTCGGCTCTTTCACGAGGGCTTCTCACAGCAACTGGAACAGAGAAAAAAGGACCTGGAAGATTTGCTGGGAAAGGTGCCGTATCTTAACGGCGGCTTATTCGAACTGCATGAACTGGAACGGGAATATCCAAAAATAGATATACCGGATGAGGCGTTTGAAAAGCTGTTCGCCTTTTTCGACCAGTACGAGTGGCATCTGGACAACCGGCCGCTAAGCAATGACAAAGAGATCAACCCGGATGTGCTCGGTTACATTTTTGAAAAATTTATCAACCAAAAACAGATGGGGGCGTATTACACTAAAGAAGATATTACCGAGTACATATCAAAGAACACAGTTATCCCCTATCTGTTCAACGCGGCCCGGAAAAAATGTGCCGTCGCATTCCAGCCTGATGCTTCTCTCTGGGGGCTACTGAAAAACGCCCCCCTTCGTTATATCTATCCGGCGGTAACCAAAGGCGTCATCGATACAAACGGGGATGTGATACCGCTGCCCGGAGAGATTGCAAAAGGCATCGACGATGTGGCAAAACGCGAAGGCTGGAACAAACCGGCCGAGGCCGAATATGCCCTTCCCACGGAAACTTGGCGGGAGTATGTGGCCCGACGGCAGCGGTGCCTTGACGTCATCGATAAACTCACAAAGGGCGAAATCTGCCAGATCAACGACCTGATCACCTACAATCTCGACATCCGCCAGTTTGCAGAGGATGCGATCACGGAATGCGAAGGCCCGCAACTCCTGCGGGCGTTTTATCAGGCCATTTCCACGGTTACCGTGCTCGATCCCACCTGCGGTTCCGGTGCGTTTCTCTTTGCCGCCCTCAATATTTTGGAGCCCCTTTACGATGCCTGTCTGGAACGGATGCAGGGATTTGTCGACGACCTGACACGGTCGGGCAAACGGCACCGCTCCGAAAAGTTTTCTGATTTTCGCCGCACCCTAAAAGAGATCGACCGACACCCCAACCGTCGATTTTTCGTTTTAAAATCAATCGTTGTCAACAACCTTTACGGCGTCGATATCATGGAAGAGGCCGTGGAGATCTGCAAACTTCGCCTTTTTCTCAAGCTGGTGGCACAGGTTGATAATGTCAGGCAACTGGAACCCTTGCCGGATATCGATTTTAATATCCGAGCCGGGAACACCCTTGTCGGATTCGTATCGGTGGATGAAATTCGGAAAGCAGCGGAACTCGCATCAGACGGGCAGAAGCAGATCCTTTTCAGTAGCACAAAGGACGAAATACAACAAATCGAAGACGATGCTGGGATTGTGGAACTTGCCTTTAAAAGATTCCATAAAATGCAGACTGAGCAAGAAATGGACGCCCGGGATTTCAAAACTGCCAAGGAAGATCTTCGCGAAAGACTAAAGGAACTTTCTGGAAAACTGAACGGGTACCTTGCCAAAGAATACGGCGTCGACGTCATGAAAAAGAAGATATTTGAAGCTTGGCGCAGTAGCCACCAGCCGTTTCACTGGTTCGTTGAGTTCTATGGGATCATGAGCCGGGGCGGATTTGATGTGATTATTGGAAATCCGCCGTATGTTGAATATAGAAAAGTATATAATCAATATAGAATTAGATTTGATCACTATAAAACTGAACCGACCCAGAATCTTTATGCATTTTGCACTGAGAGATCCGCAATTTTTTTGAAAAAGCAAGGGTTCTTTGGGATGATCATCCCATCTAGCTCTGTTGGACTTGATAAAACAGTATGTTTACGTGATGTAATTTTTAAACGATACTCCAAAATTTATTGTAGTACATATTCAATTAGACCATCCAAACTTTTCGAAGGAGTAGATCAAAGGCTATGCATAATTTTTGGTCATGGCGGTCCTGGCAACAATTATAGCCTGTTTACGACTAGATATCACCACTGGCATGCATCAGAGCGTTCTACTTTGTTCTCAACGTTGTTCTACGTTCCATCATTCACCCACAGTCGCCTAAATCGTATTGCTCAGTTAGGAGATAGCCGGGCACGGAATGTATTTAAACATTTAGAAGCTAAATCGGACCGCGAACTCCAATCTTTCTACTCTCATTTACAAAAAGGCTTCAAAGCGCATTATCACAGAAGTCCTAGATATTGGATTCGCGCAATGGATTTCGAGCAGTATTTTAAAAGTGCAGCACGTTCCCGATCAATTCACCATTTCCGAGATTTATTTTTTGTCTCCAAAGATGAAAGTAAAGCAATTTGTGCAATAATTAATAGTTCTCTGTTCTTTTTTTGGTTTTTGGCTGTGTGCAACGGTCGCAATCTAACTGCCGTCGATGTTGGTCGTTTTCCTATCGGAAATTTTGATAAGCAGATTGTCGACAAACTCTCTATATTATTTGATGAGTTGATGGAAAGCTATAAAAATAACTCTGTTATAAAGAAGCGTTCTGATTGCGAATATCAGGAGTTTAGACCGGGACTCTCAAAATCCATTATAGACAAAATAGATAAGATTGCCTCACATCATTATGGCCTACCAGAGGAAGAACAGAATTTCATTATTAACTATGAGATTAAGTATAGAATAGGACAGAACATCTCAAGTGAAGTGTAAAGAAAATCATATAAAATTTATCGATAAGAAATTTAAAGAAATGACCCGCGAAGAACTAAGATGTAAGCACGTAATTGAATTGCAATAAATGCATTTTAACATATTCGGCGACAAATTACAGGATGGAAAAATATTATCGGGGATTAGGTAGCGGCTTTCGTATCGACAAGATGGTCCACCGCATGTTCTTTCTATCAATGTGAAACTAAGCCCGCTGATTTCGGCAAGCAGCGCCATTTTGACACCACGTTTGTGCAGCTCTCGGGTTTTGTTGTTTCGGTGTAAGATAAATTTTGGTTTAGTAAATAATGACAAATAGAATAATAAAAATATTTCTCCTTTTGAATTGCTGCAAATGTGCATAGGGTTCTGGAAAAATCCGAGAAGCCGCACCGGAAATTGAAAACGTAAAAAAATTTCTGATCTTAGAAGATAATTTAAGAGGAAAGTTAATCAAATATATCTGAGGATAAACACCGAAAACGGCCTTTAATTATCGGAATGGACCTCCTCGCATATAGAATTTCAAATTACATTGTACAAACTTGGGAAAAATATTAGCCCAAAATTGGGACAAAAGGAAGGGGAATTTTACCGGAAATGCGAATTTAATGAAAGGATAAGTACCACGTAGTAGGATATAAAAGTTTTTTAAGCAGAAAACTATTTTCGGCAATGTTTTCCGAAAACTTATCTTTAATTGTCCTGATCTATACTTAATTTGACAAAATCGAAAGGTGAGTTAATACATCGATTGGCAGTATCGATATTAAAACCTTTAAAAAGCCAACCAAAATACAAATATTTGGGGAAACCTGCAATTTTTGGATCTATCCGGATTTCCCAACACGAATTTAATTAATGATTACTATTAATTAAAGGAATCCAGTCGAAAATCTATCTGTACGAGAATGGGCCCCCATTAAGCTCTTCGGAGCACAGGTTGATTTTTCGACGGGTCGTTTGCACCATCTTTGGTAGATGAAAATCCTGTTTAAATATTGCCATAAATCCCTACAAACGAAAATGGGCACAATTTCATTACCAGCCTGATTTTATAAACAATTTTATGTTGGGAATCTCGGATATAACCCAGTTTTTCAGACACGCTTTTTTCATAGGTCTGAACTTCATCCTTGAGTTGGTTTCACCTCCAACAGCAACCCAGCTGATCCCGTCAAGGTCCAGTTGAGGTATGGGACTAAAAAAGGTTCAAGCAAGAGGAATTTATTGACATTTGCTGGAAGGTTTTTCATATGATCAATCCGGTCAACGTATTTGTTAGATTCAACCGTAACACCAAAGAGGGGAGCTTAACATGTCACATAAATATCTAATTATATTTATTGACTTTTTCTTTAAAATTTTATAATAGGAATATTTAGCTGTAGATGCTTCCTAATAATTTGGGATTATCGTTATGATTAATCCAAAATACAACCCCTATCTTGCCAAAATTTTCAGCAGCCCCTCGATATCAGAGATAGCCTCCGTAGGTAAAAGCGATTGCATTTCGACGGTTCTAAAAAAATCCGGTTTCATGGATAAAATCAAAACGTCCATTACTTGGGAACAGCTCTTCGATAGGGTTTATTTGTATTTATTTGAAAATTATCGCAGCGAGTACGTATATAAGAATACTATTGCAAATAAGATTTTACTCGGAAGGCATTCTCTGAACACTTCTACTCTTTTGAGTGAGTTTCGAGTTGGAAAATCAAAAGCTGATATAGTCATTCTCAATGGTGCTTCTTCAGTTTATGAAATAAAATCCGAATTTGACACACTGGATCGATTGTGGGGTCAAATTGAGTCTTATCGGAAGGTTTTCGATTATATAAATGTGGTTACCCACAAATCACAGTTGGAAAAAATAAATAATAAATTGAGAGATGATATTGGAATTTTTATATTAACTGATCGTAACACGCTGAAAACAATTAGGGAACCGAAATCTAATAAAAGGAATGTCGTGCCTGGTTTTATGTTTGATTCCTTAAGAAAAGATGAATACTGTAAAATTATTAAAGCTGAATTTGGTAAAGTGCCAGACGTTCCTAATACAAAAATCCACAAAGTATCAAAGAAGCTTTTTTCTATTCTATCACCTGAGAAAGCACATGATGGGATGGTTGAAGTCCTTCAAAAACGCTCGCCAAAAAATTCATTCAGAAAATTCGTTGAAATGATGCCCAGATCTTTGAAGCTTGCCGTATTAAGTACTAAGCTTAATAACTCTCAAAGAATTTCATTTTCAAATCTAATAACTTCGAAATTCGTTTAAAATGTCTGCCTGCATCAGAAAGGGGAGAGTCTAATGTATTTTCCGTATTTGAGAGGTAAGCAATATGAATGGATTGCTCTAAGAGAACTATCCCAACTTATCGCAGATAATGAAGAGATTATTCCGATAATAGAACTTGTCAAAGAAAACTTTTCCACTCTCAATAGATCCTTAAAAGCATTCAAAGAATCAAAAATGCCTTTTATAATTATCATTAACCCTCAAGTTGGGGAATTAGTTCGTGGTAGCAGCAAATTAATCAAAGAACTTCAAAATCACAATTTTGAACTTAATAAGAATGCCCACGTAGGTTTTATCATTCATATAAAAACAGAGATGCAAGAAATTAAGAAATTTTTTAAGGATTATAGAGGATGTAATATTTGTTTGATCCATTATTGTAACTTCTCTAAGGTTCCTGAATTAAAATCATTAATATCAAACAATAGTACTTTCAAATATAACTTGTTTATAGAAAGTAAGACTGGACGTAGATATCGACGTTTATTTAGAAATCTTAAAAACGTGCTAATTGAAGACGGATTTGAGAAGCGTCGGAATCAGGACTATCCTCCAGATGAGTTTTTTTCCGATTTGCACATAATTTATAAGGATGAAGGATATGCTGGATTTGGAGATTTTCTAATAGTCGGCGATAGCTATTCTCCGACTGGAGGTCCTGCCTATGCGGTAGCGATACACATGACTTATATCAATAATGAAGAAGACATGTGGATAAAGCATTTCATTTCAGAAAGTAGAGGAACCCCTGTTGATCCGGCAGGTAAGTTTTTGGAAGCCTTGGAAAAGCTTGATAAATATGTTCGTAGCCGCAAGAATGAAATCTATATTTCTGATGCCTGCAACGAATTTAAATCTTTATACAGAGCTCAACACTTTCCTGGCTTAGGATATGTAAAGAAGTTGTCAATGAAACATCATATTGAGTTGATAGATAAGTCTGTTCTATAGCCCGCTTTAGTATTATATATCGCTTTGTCTAAAAATTCAGGATTTAAAAATCGTGTTATGTTGCCAGAATTGTTTTAGTGACAAAACACTAAAATACATTATCAAAGATGAGGGAACGATAAGCACCTGTAACTTTTGTGAAAGCAAAGATATTTATTGTGTTCCACCTGAAAGTTTGGGCGAACGTTTTTTTTCATTAGTAAGCCTCTATTCACCTGTCGAAAATTTCGCCACTACAGAACAAATATCAAGTAACAAAGGTAAATATATATGGGACCAAATCCATGATGATTGGAAGGTTTTTGATAAAAACCTTAAAGACAAACGAGGTGAACTTTTTAAAACAATATTATCAAAACAAATCGCAGAAGGTGCATTTGAATTGTTAGAATTCCCTCAATTTTATAAATTTCCGCGGGAGGAAGCTAAGAAGTTGGAGGAAGATTGGGATGGATTTTCTGAAGAAATGAAATCTCATAATCGGTTTTTCCCATCAATTCAAATAGAACTGAACGATTTAGAATATTCTTTACAGTATTTAGAATATTTAGAACATAAGGTTGAATCAAAAACTTTATTTTTTAGATCACGCAAATCGATAGAAGACAAAAAATACCCACCCTCAAAGATAGGTATACCCCCCGCCGAAAAAGCAAGAAATGGCCGAGCAAATCCGGTAGGAATTCCCTATCTATATCTTGCCTCTAATTTAGAGACAGCTATCTCAGAAATTCGTCCATCATTAAAAGATAAGGTTACTGTTGGAAGATTCAAACTATTAGAACGTATTTCGATTATCGATCTTAGAAACGTTTCGCCATTTCAATTCGTAGAGGACGAGGATTTTGAAAAACTATTCAGCATGATTGGATATCTCAATAAACTCGGCACAGACCTTTCAAAACCAGTAAATCCAAAGGGCGCAGAACTTGAATATTTGCCGACACAATATTTATGCGAGTTTATAAAATCTCTTGGCTTTGACGGAGTAGCATATAATAGTTCTTTGGCGAATGGCCATAATCTTGCAATATTTAGAGAAGGAAAACTAAAATGCACCAGAACCGAGTTGTATGAAATAGAAAAAACGACTTTATTATATGAAAAATGCAGTTGATAGATCTATATATAGGGGAGATTGGGGACATTCTTTTTAACTTTTCTTGCGGGAGATTGGGGACGTGGGGGAGTTCCGGGACATAAATAAGTAAATAAATCATGCTTAAGAGGCAGCTATTTACTTATTTATGGACCCTATGTCCCATGTTTGCCAACCGTCTCGAAGTCCAGAGCCCGGGCGGACTATTTGGAAACGTTACCGTAGATAACCTGGAAGATGAGCATTCTACCCGAAATGCCAGGTTGATGCGCATGATGGAGGATATGCAGGTGGTAGAAAACCGGGGTAGCGGCATCAGCGCCATGCTCCATGCCATGCGAGAGGCCAATTTGGAGCCTCCCAGGTTTGATGACCGGCGGGCATCCTTCAAGGTGACATTCCACAATCATACCTTGATGACGCCAGAGGCCATATCCTGGCTAAATCAATTTTCCCACCTTCCGCTAAACGATCATTAACGGTTGGCCATGGTATACCTGCGTCAGCATTCCCAGATCGACAATCGGGACTATCGCCGACTTAATCGTGTAGACATGATGACTGCCGGCCAGGATCTTCGGAGCATGGTTCAGACCAGCATTGTCGAGCAGTCAGGCTTTGGCCGATGGACAAAGTATGTTCTAAAAATAAAAGAAGAAACGGCTAAGAAGCCCAAGATTCTAACCAACGAAGAAAAAATTCTCGCTTATTTGAAAAAGCACGACTCAATAAACAACGCTGAATGCAGAAAGATGCTGAGTGTGGACTTTAATAACGCATCGTATTTACTTAAAAAACTGAGTGCAAAGAGTTTGATTAGGCGAGAGGGTGAACACCGCTGGACACGTTATCGACTGCCTTAGATTCTATCAGCAAATCTATCAGCAATATTTGCTAATAGATTTGCTGATAGAATTTCAATCTCGAAATATTTAAAATTGATTCAAATGGTTAGATAATAGCAATTGCCGTGACATACACCGTTGAAAAAATTGAAACCAGTAGCACCAAATACCCTTACACTATTAGAAAAAGGGACATTCAAACACATTATCCATACATTTGGACGATAGGTAACCTTCGTATTTTGAACAGAAAATTGCTTGGTTTCTACTGTTCAGTCAAATGCCCCGGCGACATCATACTCAAAACTTACGATCTGGCCAGATCATTCCGAGATGCCGGCGTCACAGTGATCAGCGGCTTTCATTCACCCATTGAAAAGGATTTTCTAGAAATTTTGCTTAGGGGATCGCAGCCGATTGTGATCTGCCCGGCCCGAAGTATTATCCGCATGCGTATACCCAGCATATGGAAAAAGGCGGTTGATGACGGCAGGCTTCTTCTTTTGTCACCATTTAATGAAAAGCACAAACGGGTGACGGTCTCACTTGCTGAACAACGCAACCATTTTGTCATGCAGCTTGGCAAAGAACATTTCATTCCTTACGCTGTCCCGGAAAGCAAGACAGAAAGTTTATGCCGGGTGGTCATTGATTCAGGAAAAAAAGTTTTTACCTTTCATTCAAAGGGGCAAAACTGTTTAACCGCGGCAGGGGCAATTGCGGTCGAGCCGGCAGAATACATCATGATTTCAAAATAATATCCATTATCGAATTGAATACCTTTTAAACTCCGAGTAGAAGGGTCGTGATAGCCTATGTCCATTCTTGTCTAAAAAGGTAAACCATAGGCAAATATACGAAGTCATATATCAAAATATAGAAAAAACTCATGGGGATGCGGACGAATATTGACCTCGTTCACCTCATTGTTGGTTTTGTATTCAATCCACATATCTATCGCATCCCGGGTAAACACATCTCCTTTCATCAGAAATTCACAATCATCTTTTAATGCATCAAGGGC
>SDBV01008969.1_pt1 | contig 13382 bp, 21 predicted proteins | sample 2277081 | NCBI WGS metagenome assembly SDBV01 (sample SAMN10402039, study PRJNA504765) | marine sediment metagenome | isolation source: marine sediment core GS10_PC15, 223 cmbsf | place: Arctic Ocean: Southern Knipovich Ridge | collected 2010 | reverse complement strand
CTACTTTTGGGCCACCCAATTGGGAGACCGCTACACGTTTCTTCCTAACGGCGTGAACTACACTACGTCGCAGACATGGGCAGTAGTTGGATATCGACACGTTTTGTCAGAAGGTCAACAGCGAACGACGCTTACCACACGTAGAGCCCCCTCGGGAGGGATCGATCATTGGTGGGATCGCGGACAAATCGGAGGTATTGCGGCACTCCTCAAAGACAAATCCCCCGCCGCTCCTACGGTGAGTGTAGACGTCCTAGATCACGGCATCCTAGTGGGGTGGACCAAGAGCCTCATACGTCGTGGGCAAGTCGGCTATTACGAGGTGCATGCTTCTACTACGGCGTTGTTCTCTCCTAGCCCGTCTACTCTGATAGCTCGGACTCGAGGGACTAGGCACCGGGCGATGGGGCTCGACCAAGAGACTACGTATTTCTTCAAGATCTTAGCAGTAGATCGAGAAGGAAACGTCTCATCGAATTCGAACGAAGCGAGCAGCATCCCGGGCTACCTTCGAGGTTTTCCGGGGCGCATTGAGACCACGTTCCCTTCGCCTGCATCTTTGCAGCCGGGGCAGATGGTCTTCTTGCAAGACGGCTCGTTTGGGCAACGCAAATACAAAACCTATGTCGAGCGTCTTAACGATCTGTTTACTGCTACGCCCATCTTCAACCTGGGCCTAGACGAAACGTCGGGCACCAATGTGGTAGACGATTCTGGTAACGGAAACGATTTCACCTTCATCAACGTGGCGGGGATAACTCTAGCTGAACCCCCTGGCGTAGAAGATGGCGGGACTGCTGTTCTGTTCTCGGACAATTCTTCTATAGCAGGGCACGCACGCCTTTTAGGGTTGAACCAAACCGGTATTGATAAGTTCACTTTCTCCACTTGGGTGAAATTCCCGGCCACAAAACCCTCTCACGCCACCACTTTGATAGACGTGCGAGACGCGGGTGGCGGTCTAGAGTTCGAAATCCAATGGGAGCAAAGTGTCAGTGGCGACGACCTAGAGATCACGATCAACGGAACTCTCGCAGGCCCTTCAGGAAAGAAGGTCGTGGACGCAGTAGAGCTAGAAGAGCGCTCTTGGTTCATGCTGACTGTGACGTGGGACAACACCGCGGGAGACATCAAAGTCTACATCAACGATGTCGAAGTCGATTCTTTCACAGGGATCGAAACATCAACAACGTTGACCTTCGATGATTTCCATATAGGATCCACCAGTATAGGTGTGCTAGGGCTAGACGGCCGTCTAGATCGACCTACAATGTGGATCAATGAAGTGGCGACCTTGGCCCAAGTCTCTGAGGTTTTCTACCACGGTCGTTCGGTGAATACCGATGTGGACGAATCCCGTGTGGAGAGCGGGGGCGGAATCGGTGTTGATCAATCTCGACACGTTCCTTTCTTTATAGTGGAGTTGATCACCGACATTACGTATAGCCTATCGGGCTGGGTCAATTCTGCTTTCGGCCGAGTGCTTGCAGACCCTTGGCAGATGTTCGATAAGAACATCCTGACTACCATAACGGCAGCTACTCAAGGTTCGGCTCCTGTGACCATTCCCCAAGGTTGGGAGGGGTATTGGGAATTTGGGGTCAGGATTCAATTTTCGGATATCGCAGCTAATAACTACATTATCGCTGCCATCGCCATCGATTCACTCGGTGGAGGATTCCCGGGAGGGGCGGCGGGTAATCCACAACATTGGGGATCTTATGCACAGGTTACCCCTTCCGGTCCTATGGCTCAAATAGCTGTTACGCCTCCTGTGTTTATGGCAGCAGGAGGGCAGGCCAAACCCAAACACTTCAGTCAGAGCGACGCGAGTTACCAACTCGATCGGGCGACTACAGACGCGGTGCTTTGTCATTTCTGGGGCCGATACCTTTTCCAGAAAAGGAACCTAAATAGAGGGAACGCTTGACGTGGCTAAGAGAATCAAAATACGAACCGACCCGGCTCCAATTAGAACACACGTGGAACTTGACAGCTTACAACTGTTAGGTCTTCGAGGAGGAATCCCCAACTCGATTCTTGTGGGCCTTGCAACTGGGCATACTAAAGGCGACGAATTCGTCCGAGATCGATTATTCCCCAAGGGTCCTCTGGAGGGGCAAGAACTCTACGACAAAGACCCTGAGGCGTTCGACCGTGTGATTGCTGCGACTTTAGCCTATCTTGTAGAGACAGGCACTATTGACGGAACTACAGAATAGAGGAGATGGCGATGAAACCAGGATGGAAAACCACAGAATTTTACATGAAAGCCGCCGCGGTCATTACCGGACTTGTTTTGGCGTCTGGTATATTTGAACCCGAATCGTGTTCTGGGAATTGGTGCGGAGTTGTGCTCAGAGTGGCGGGACTCATTGCAGCTACGCTCGGCTCGTTCGGATACACGTATGTCCGCAACAAATCCAAGGTGTTGACATCTTCCCCCACGGAGAAACCCGAGGACCCTTCCTAGCCCGTCTTGACAGAAACCTCGACCGGACGGCGGGCGTTGAAGATAACGAGGTGGTGCTCGGCGTGGAGCTAACGCCCGACGTCGCTCGGGGCGCGGCTGAGTATCGCAAGCGGTTCGGTAAGAACACACACGGTTTCGTGAATGCGTGGGGAGGCTACGACTTCGGGTTAGATAAGCCGGACTACGGCACTACGGCCGGGATTCGTTGGGAGTGGTAGAATGTATGAAGCTCTAGCAAAAGCAGCCCCGCAGGTTCCGGCACTCGTAGTGCTCGTGATCTTGGTCGCCATGTTCTTGCGATTTCTGCATTTTAATTTGAAGTCAGTTCGTAGCATGGTAGACGACGCCAGCGAAGTAGCGGCGCACTGCGCCAAGGTGATCGAGGAGAACTCCAAGATTCAAGGGCAGGTGCTCGAAGCTCTGCGTCGTTCCAACGGGCACACAGTGATAAAGCCTGTTGAAAAAGAAGAGGTTCACAGTGCCTAGCGGAAACGTCCCGACCCATCCTTACGTCTACACCGAAGGCGACCAACGGCCACCGCTTCAGGGTATCGTGGGGCCCGTTGCTAGCCCAACCGATATCACCGGCTACACAATTACGTTGAAGTTAAAACGTCCCACCCCTAGCACGCTGCTCACGAAAGTAGCTGTGATCACATCGGCAGTGAATGGGGAATTCGAATTTCAATGGGCTGCTGCGGATCTTGTAGAAGGTCTTGGGCAACTCGCCGAAGTAGAAACTGACGACGGGTCCGGCGAGATCGAAACAAAGCGCTTCTTGCTGGACGTGACGGAGAGCATCTAATGGCAGATCTCACATTATCCGCGGGAGGCAGTAGCCTCACTCTGACAGCCAACGGAGAGACTCTTTCGTTCATAGCTACGGGAGAGTTGAACGCGGCTGCCAATGTGGGCGGCGCTTCTGAAGTTTTCAGAGACAAGATCGGATCTGTTCTCAATTTCCGCACGATCGTAGCGGGTAGTGGTATCGTTGTCACCGAGGTAGGGGATACCATCCAAATAGCCGGTGGCGCGGGTGCCGGAGATGTCTTCGGACCTGCAGGCGCTACTGACGAAGCGATAGCCCGCTACGACACTACCACGGGCAAATTAATTCAAGACTCCCTCGTGACCGTCGATGACTCCGGGAACTTCGCCACGCCAGGGGGAGTAGTCGGTCGCGGGGGAACCTTTACCGCTTTGAACGCTGCAGCAATTGCCTTGATCGCCAAAGGAGTAGCGGCACAAACTGCCAAGCTACAAGAGTGGCAGAACAACGCGAGCGCTGTGGTGGGCTCGGTGTCCGTGCTAGGCGCCGCAGTCTTTGCAGACGGCGCTAATGCGTTGACTACGACTACGACAAGTTCGCCTGTAGTCGTAGCGGCCGCAGCCCCCCCTAGTGCGGGTCAGATTCTAACAGCCTTGACTGCAACCACAGCAGACTGGCAAAGCCCGGCCGCCGCTACAGTTCCCGACCCGATCGTGCCGGCAGACGGAACGCAGAACATCACTGGCGCTCTGGAAGTCACGACTGACATGACTTTTGACCCGACTTCTGCCGGATTAGCAGACGAAGGGGTCATTAGTTCAGGCACAGTTTTTTTCCGTGGTTATTACGATAGTGATTCGCCGGGGGCGGGGATAACTGCAACTAGTCAAGACGTGACTCTTGAGAACACTATGTTTTTCTCCCCTCCTTCTGGTTGGGGAAGAGCAAAATTAGACGTCGGTTTTCCGGGTGTTCTAGACCCTGCCTACTCATTCGGATCCCGCGGTATATTCCTGAGTGCCGGATCTGTCGACTTCTTCTTCTCCGAGTTAGATGGGTCGGGCATTATTCGGATGATGGTATCTGATCATAGTGTTCAATTCAGAGATACAACCAACGCCACTAGGCTTTTGATGAAGCCTGCTTTGGTGTCGGTAGATGGTAATAACTTTGCCACGCTCAGCGCCGGAGATTCAGTAGCCCTACGTTTACAAGGCCAAAGACCTGACTCTGCATCTGTTCGAGCGATCATCATCGACTCGGTGCCGAACCTTACGACTGCGGGCGCTAAGATTTTGAGCGTGCGAAATGCGAACGTAGAACTTTTCTACGTCGATAAAGATGGAGGTATTCAGGTCAGCGGTGATCTGGATCACGACGGTAGTAACGTAGGGTTCTACGGAACAGCTCCCGCTGCACAGAGCGCGGCCTACACACGTAACGCGACTATCGTAGAGGACCGGACCTTGCTCGCTTCGGCCTCGGCTACAACGATCAACAACAACAACGTGCTCGCGGCTTTGATCGCGGACTTACAGGCTGTCGGCTTACTGGCCTAGGAGAATCTCCATGTCGGATTGGACCATACCAGGTGACCACATTGTCACCAAAGACTACGGCGCGGGGCTTGACCTCTCTTCCTCACACCACAACTACAAAGCCCAAGCTTATACGGCTGTGTTAGAGATGCGCGCCGGGGACGGAACTTGGTTAGGGCCGCAGGTAACAGTTCAAGTAACTGCCTCAGGAACCACGATTACCAAGTTCGACGGCACGGTCTTAGACTTCCCATCGATCACGTTCTCACACGTGGGTGTGCAGGGCTTACTTGACCGTGCTAAGATCGTGGCGTTCGTATCGGCGAAGGTTCCTGATCCCCGAGCATAGGAGTTGAAAAGTGGCGGCTAAGAAAAAAGCATCGAAGAAAACGGCGACCAAGAAGAAGGCCGCAAAGCCCGAGGGGGTAAAGGTCTACTTCATAACCGAAGGCACCCGAACTTTCCTGATCGAGTATCTACAACTCAGCCCCGCGGGACAGTATGCCCCGGCAGCAATCGGCGAGATCTTGTCCGCCCTCCAAGGCGCGGGTTACGGTCACCTCCAACCCGAAAAGAAATCATGAAGATCGATCTTATCTACTCAGAGGTGATGGGCTCGAAGACCTACTCCCGGAGACCCCTCGGTAGTATTGAGGGGATCATGATGCACCGAGTGGGGAAGGACCGGGCGACCGGGGTAGACTTCGGCGACACGGCCGAGGAGATCTGCCTAGAGTTCACTGAGGGCCTGGCGAAGTCAGCGGTGGGCGGGAAGGTCCCTTACACGTTCATCGCCGAGGCGGACGGGAGGATCGCCCAGACGCTCCCCCTGAGCTTAATAGGGCCCCACGCCCTCAAGCTCTCGGCTACGTGGCTCTCCGTGGCTCTGGTGGGTGATTTTCGCTACGACGAACCCCCCGACGTCCAGTTCTTGTCGACGATGTTCTTGCTCAGGGCCCTCCTAGGGACCCTGGCACTTGGGGTGACCGCCATAAAGGGCCATACAGACCCAGAGATGGTCGCTGCGGGCTCCACCAGGAATAAGCGTAAAGAGTGCCCCGGGAAATTCCTGGATCTCTACAAGCTATCCTCGTGCGTTACAGGGGGCTTCGCCCTCTGAGGTGATATGGCACCTAGGTCGTGAATCACCTAGGTGCCTTAGCTGCTAGTCGCGCTTCGATCCTCTGCATGAGATCACCCTGGTGGGCCCGCATCCAATCGTCTCGCACAGCGTCGCGGTGCTCCATCCCCGTGAGACCGATCTGGTGGGCGCGCATCCAACCCTCTCGCGCCGTATGACGCCACTGCAGTTCCTGCACCTCAAGTTCTAACGCGCCGAGTCGCTCGTTCACAGCCCAGAGCAAACCGGCTAGGATCAGAACGAGCGACAGGAGCAACAATCTCACCTCTCCACCTTCGCATGCTCCACGGCGAGGGTCTCGACCTTCTGAGCGGTCACGCCCTTCACCTTCTTACCTGCCTTGACCGCGGCCTCGATCTTCGCCACGTCCGGGCAGAGGTAAGCTCGCGTCACCTTCGACTCGTCTATAACGATGTCCCACTGATCTTTCACGATCACGCCCGCCATCTCAGGCACCGGCTCGGGGGGATCTTCTCCCGCGGCGAGCATGCTGTCCCGGATTGAGTTCACGTCCGCACGGTATTCGAGGAGCTTCTCTTTGAGAACTCCCTCGGCTTTCTTGTAGGTATCCTCGCCTGGTTTCAACTCGGCGTTGATCTTCTTTACCGTCTCGCGGGCGCCCTTGGTGAGATCCTTCCGTTTCGCTTCGATGGCGGAGATCATCGCCTTCGTATCGGCGAGCACGATCATTACGTTTTCGTAACCCTCTTCGGCCACGTCGAGAGCTACGACCACGTCGTAATACTCGAGCGCCTCGCTCTTAAGCTTGTGCGGATCCTTGGGCACGGTGAGTTGCCGCGCGACTTCCTCGGCGGTCACGACGAGGGCTGCAGATTCCTCCCCTACGATTTCCTCCCCCTCGAAGACGAGCACAGCATATTTTGAAAGCACCCTAAGAACGTCATCGTCTGAACCTTCTGGGGCGGCGGCATTAAACTCTGATAGGAAGATATTCTGTTGATCCGCACCAAGCTCCTTCTTGAGCGCATCACTCACGAGCTTGCCCATTGACCACCGGGCCCCACCGGTCTCGGTGATGTCTACCTTAGGCTTCTCCATGCTGCACCTCTTCGACGGGAACCAAAGTCATCGCCTGCGAAGGCGTCCCGTTGCGGGTTAAGAGTAGAGCCACTGCCCGCGCCCCGCCGACCTTATTGAACGGTAGAGCCTGATTCACGGAGTTGACCCAGAAGTGCGCCCGGCTCATGAACATACCTGTCGTTTTATTTCGAACGAAGTGCATCGTTTAACCTTTCTCCGCCAAACGTGAGGCGGCAATCTCTATGTAATGTTCATCGAGTTCGATCCCGCAGAAGTCGCGACCCTCGGCGACGGCCGCCACGCCTGTAGACCCGGAACCCATGAACGGATCGAGCACGAGTCCACCTTCGGGAGTAGACGTAAGGCGTGCGAGCCAACGCATAAGGGATTGGGGCTTGACAGTCGGATGATCGTTCCCCTCACCGCGATCCTTCTTGCCGGCCTTAGCGCAGTAGAAGAATCGGGACGGCTGACCCAACTCCTCGGCCGCTGCCTCGTCGAAGAGCACATTCGCAGGCCACCTACCGGCCGCGGGGGTCTCGTTACCATCGTTGCCTTTTGACCGACGCACCTGCTCAAATTTAGAGTTCTTTGAGCCCTTGCCCGAACCGGTTGGGGGCGCCTCACCTTCAAGAGGGATGCGCGATGCCTCGATGTTCAAACCCGCGACACCGTGCTCTAATGCGTTACTCGCGTAGGTCCCGTCGAGGGGCTTCATAGCTAGGATAATCGGCTCCCATGCGGGCTTCAGAGCTGTGCCCCAACCATTCCACTCCAAGGCCTCGGGTGTAGAGGGTAAAGTCTCCATGTGTTTTTGAGGGCCAACATCAACGGCGCCGAGTCCAGACTGCGCCATCGCATTACTTCCTGTTTTGCGATTGCCGGTTACAGATAAAACTCGTCCTGTTTCAACTCTTTTAGCCCCAGCTGCTTTGTCGATCCCTTTCGAGATGTTGTGCGACTTTGGGAAGCCCGTCCCGTAGAGCCACATCAGGCAATCGCGCAGCACCCAACCCGAATCCTCGATCGCCACGGCCAAGCGGTGATAGGTGCGGGTGCCGCCGAAGGCGAGTAGCATCGCTCCGGGCTTGGCTACGCGTAGAATCTCACGCCAGAAGTCCTCTCCAGGGACGCCTTTATCCCAACCCTTGCCCATAAACTCGAGACCGTAGGGCGGATCGGTGATCACGGTATCAACGCAGTTCTCGTCGAGAGTTCGCAACACTTCACGGCAATCACCGTTGAATAGGACTGCGTCGTTACTGGACCAATAAGGATCCATTACTTCCACCTCGGTTGCATGTTTGCGCAATACTTTGCGGCCTCTTCGTTCCCTACCGCTTCGAAGATCGCCCGGGCTCGCACCGTGTCACCCCGTTCGGCGTGCCACACGGCCGCGTCTTCGGCCCCTTCTAGATCAATTTCCTCGGGCTCTACTTCGGGATAGCCTTCGTAGGGAAAGGGATGCTTGACTACGTAGTCAACGAGAGGCGCATCGTTCCACTCGTAACCGTCTTCGCGCAAAGGATCGGGATCGCTTCGCACCGCTAGGCCCGTCTCGTTAGACCACCACTTCACGCCCGAGGCGCTGACAGTGATTACCCGACCCTGGGTTTTTACTCGCCCGCGATGCACGAGGTAGTCTCCTCGGCGGGGCATGCGGCCGTTGATCAAGGCGTCATTCTTCATGATCTCACCCCGTGGACTTGATGGGCTCGAAGTTGCAGTTACAAACGAGATATTTGTCGCCTGCTTTGTAAGTCCAGCCAGAGTGATTTCCGCAACGAAGACACTCACCCGGTTCTTGTCGATTCCAACCGACGTAGATAATACGACTGCCTGCGGGTTTTGTTACCTGCATCGCGTCTCCTTTGTCTGTGTTCTTCATGTCCCTATTAAAGCAAGCCTCGCCGTAATACACAAGCGAAAAACGATCTAGGTGATTCAGGCACTTAGTTCCCATCTGGTGGGATTGAAGCCCGAGCGCGCCACCTTCCAACCCGTATTTCGAGCCAGGTCGAGCCAGGTGTAGACCGTGCGCTCGCCGATCTTCAACTTGTTCGCGACGTCTCTCACAGTGCGCGGCTTCGCCCGCAGCATCGCAAGGAACTTCTCGTATTTCTCATCTGCGAAAGGTCGCCCAGCCATCTCACATTCTCCCTAGTTCGTAGAGACCGATACCTACGGCGTCGATCATGTTGTGCACCAAGCCCGAAGGCACGTCTTCGATGACCCAGTCAAAATACTTCCGCTCCTCTTTATGGAGTTCTCTTAAGATCCGCTCGTTGTGAACCTTCTTTGGCACCGAGCCTTTCCAAGTCCGAGGTTCAACGAACCTGATCGTCTGATCTAACGACTCGCATCCGTAGGCGGCCGCTGCTGCACCCGCGACGATCGCCACCGAGATCAGATCTTTACTGTCGCCTTTCCCTCCGCGACGGTATACGGTCGGCTGCTCGACGATCACCGTCTCGGGGTATCCAAATTGAACGGGCCACTCCTCGTTTACTAGAACGCAGATCATGTGTTGAAGGGACTCGGCTCGAAGGAGGCGGACACCTACGAGCGTCTCGTCTTCGAACACGGCGAGACCCGTGGAATTGACGCCCGGATCTACAGCTACAAGAGTCATTAGTAGACCTCCGAGAGTTCAAGGGCGAGGGCCTGCAACGCGGTGTCGGGCGTGGTGCCGCTAACTACGATGTCCGGTATATCGAACTCGTGGTGTGATAACGCGGGAAGAACGTAAGCCTCCGCCTGCCATGGCAGTAAAGAGCCCTCCGGTAAGAACGTAAACAGGACGTTGAAATGTTTGCCGTTTACCTTGAGTTTCATCGCTGCCCCTTCGGCTTCTCGTCTTTCTCGAGCGTGACTTTGAACAACTGACTAGCCGCGGTGTGGAAGATCACGATACCCTCCGGCTTCATGAACCCGGGCGCAGCCAAGCTCCCTACCTCTCGCAATAACTGCAGAGCGGCGTTGACGGCGTTCGTGCTGAAATGTCCCTGATAAAGCACTGGCACCACGTCACACAACTCTAGATCAATGTCTCTCCAACGATGTGTGTTGAACAACCAGAAGCGCTTTTGGGTTTGATCGTATCCCCGTTGGATGCCGGAGCCCCACCACTCGCCGAAGTGTCGACCCTCTCCGAGTTCGGCGATCAGTTGTTCTTGGTTCTCGTGCACCCACCTAGCGAAACCAAAGTTGTCATTCTCGGGGGTGATCCAACGGGTTCTAGATCCAGCTACCGCGGTGTCGCCTTCTATGAAGACCTGCGCGTTCGTCCCGTCGATCTTCTCGGTGATCACAATGTCGCGATTCAGTCTTGCGATTTTCGGAAAGGTTTCAAAACTCATTTCGTAGGCTCCTCGTTTTTATTGAATTCTCGCACCTTCTCGAACAACGTTCTAAGGGCACGGACTAAGTATTTTTCCGACACGTGAGTTTCTATCTCCATACCAGGTCTCACCAAGGGCGCTTTGATTCTGATCGTGTATTTGTTATTCATTTCTTGGGCTCCCATGGAATCATCCGGCCGGAGTCGTCAAACACCGCCTCGGCTTTTTTATACCACCGTCGCATTATAGCAGCGCTCGCACGAACTGGAACGTGCGTCATAATCTTCTCTGACTCCTCGACCATCACCGCAGCTAGCTCAAGCGCCGCTTCGTGTGATCCTTTCTCAGGGCCTTCTAGAATGATCTCGTCGTGCACGAAGTTCCACATACGATACCCATAGAGCGCCGAGGTGGGCACCGAATAGCATCGTCGGCAGACTTCCCACATGGCGGCTTTCGCGCAGTCCGCCGCGAGACCCTGGAAGTAGGAGTTTGCGGCCTTCGTGTAGATCACCCGGCCGCGCCATCGACCCGAGATGAGTTGCACGAGGAGGCCATTGTTCGAGGAACCTACAAGGGCGACGATGTGCTCGAAGTAGGGCAGTGCTTCAGGCCACTGGAAACGCCAAGCCTCGATCAATTCTTTCGCCCTGTCCTGTGAGAGCTTCTCTCCGTAGCCTCGGGCGAAACCAACTAGGCCTCTGACGCCCATGCCTCCGGGCAATCCGAAGTTCGGGATCTTCGCTAACTGTCTCATCTTCTCGACGATATCGCCTGAGATCTTCTTACGCTTCAAACCCTCTTCGTAGGTGATTGTCTCATCGGAGATCAACTGCCCTACGGCTAGTGCTGTGTGCGGGTCGAAGTCAGGATCGTCTTGATACGCTTCGGCGAGCTTGGACCAACCGACGATACGCACACACGCCTCTGCCCAAGTGCGCATCTCCTTCGAATCGTAGTCCGCCGCGATGAAGACCATCCCGTCGCGAGGGATCACACATTCTCTACAACCCGGAAGGACCCGGGGCGTGGGTTGGTTCTGCCAATTGGGACCCGAGCAAGAACAACGCCCAGTGTCAGCAATCGGATTGAAACGCGCGTGAATCGGAAGCTCATAACCTTCTCGGTAACGCAGTAAATAAGTAGAGCGGCCCTTCTGTAGCCCGTTGAAATCCTGCCACACCTGGATCTCTGGATCGTCGATCTCCTCTAGAACTTCCTTGTCCGCCTTCACGTTCTCTTTGTCGGTAACCGGCACCGGTAGACCTTGTGACTGGAAGTAGTCCTTAACCCGTCTGCGCAGTTCCTTCGTGCTCTTCTTGAACACGACTTCCCCATTGCGTTTCGTGCGACGCGTCGCGAGACCCGCTTCAATCAACTTATCTGAGAGAACTTCCATCTTCGTCTCAGTGACCTCGAGCAACGCCTCCACTCGCTTGGGGTCCGTGTGCACACCCCACACGCCCGCCAAGTGCAGCGCTAGGTGTGCCCGGACCTGTGCCTCTTGATCGGGCAAGTCGTAGCCCATACGCTCGGCCCGGGCCTCCTGACACACCCAAACGGCGAGAGTTAGCACCGCGTCGTTGATCGCGTAGTCTACCGCCTTCTTGGGCCACTCCTCGTAGGGCACGCCGTCTAGCTCCGAGTAACGCAGGCGCCACGCGTTCGGATCGTTCTTCTCCTCGTCGAGAGCGCCTTCGGGGATGATCTTGTAGCGCTCTGCGATCTTCGCCAGGGTGTAACGGCCCTTCCGAATCACGTGTCGCCCTCGCGCGATGTCGAGAAGCTTCTCTCGGATCAACGTGCAGTGGACTTGACCCTCGTGGTATTTCTCGAAGAACGGGTCTATCAGTTCCGGGTAGGTGGCCATGAGCACCGAGGCGTCGAAGGCAAAGTTGTGCCCTACGACCGTCTTGTTGCCCGCCAAAATAGACAAGGCCTTGTTCTCTACCTCGTCGTTCACTACGACGCCTTCCTCTTCGCCGTCCGCCCAAGTAAGACAAACGACCTTAGGCGCCATGCACCCAGGTTCAAAGAGGTAGGTCTCGGTATCTACAGCGATCATCGTCCTTAGGATCTTCCGCAAGTGTGTATTTCCTCGAACCAACCTGCGCATCTACGGCACACATCGTTAGGGGCGGGGGCGTCTTTGGTAGCAAGGGCCTCGATCATAGGCCCAGCCGTTCCCTTGGCGGGCCGATCATCACCTAGTTGGCCGCACTCCTCTGCGTCGAGGAGAATAGCCAAACAAGCCCTGACATGGGCGAGGTGATGCAGTCCCGAGTCTGCTGCACGGTCTTCGCCGTCCGCATAGGCGAGTAGATGCCGAAGGGCCGCACCAATATAGACTGACGCTAGCACGCGCTTCTCCCGCCAATTGAACGCCCCGTATTTCTCAGCCCCGTTTTGAAACGCGAGAGCTTCGTGCACGAGAGCCACTGGAGGGATCAGATTAATGGGCGCCTTCTTCGCACCTTGGATGTCTTTAGGGTTGATGGCTTCTAGCTTGTCAGATGGATTCGACAATGATTTTTCCTCCACAGTCCGCACGTCGTTTGCACGCGGCTGCTACAGCTTTTTCTACACGCTTCAACGGCTCTTTGATTTGTCCGGGCACCGAGGTTGCCACTAGCGACGCCAGTGCGAACGAACTACCTCCCCCAATAGCGTAGTAAGGGGAAGCGAACGTGCACACAGAGAAGTCGCTGCCGATTAGATACAACAGGCCCTTGAAACCTACGAGCATTTCTAGCCCTAAATCCTCCTCGTCTTCAGATCCCGATTTCTCGAGTTTGACGCCTCCTTCTTTCAACATTTTTCGCAGCGCCGGGATGAAGTCAGCTACCATGTAGTGATAGTCGCTGAGGTGTTCGGTTGAAGGGTCGGGAGGATCGAACACGGCGTAGACTAGATCGCACACACGTGCATCGCCGCACACACCGAATAGGAATCCTTCCCACTCGAAGACCTTGGGAGACAGTCGTGCCTCGAAGACTTCTTCGTCGTCGGTCACGAGGGAGTCAGCGGCCATGTGAACCTTGCCACCGGCTATCAAAGCGGCTACGACACTCATCTAATC
>SDBV01008968.1_pt1 | contig 13382 bp, 16 predicted proteins | sample 2277081 | NCBI WGS metagenome assembly SDBV01 (sample SAMN10402039, study PRJNA504765) | marine sediment metagenome | isolation source: marine sediment core GS10_PC15, 223 cmbsf | place: Arctic Ocean: Southern Knipovich Ridge | collected 2010 | reverse complement strand
TCCAGATAATTTGTCATTTTGATGAATCATATAACTATTAGCAGTAATCATATTGACTAATAAAAAAATCTGAAATATCACAAGAAATAACAAAACAATTCTCATCTTTTTATTTTTTATTTTTTTTATCATTTTTGTTTTATTAAACTCCAGGACGAATTACACAACCCCTTATAGCAAATCTAAATTTTTCTTTGCTGTCCTTATGCTCAACAGTATAAATTGTTATTGCATCACTTGTTCTGAATTTATTTATATACCACTCAGGATAAAGAAGCATATATCCTAAAGATTCAAAATGGCAAAATCTTGCTTCCTGGCTCACAATTTCCTGAGTAACAATTGCTAAATCATAAAATCTGCTCGGAACAATAATTTTAAAATCCTCTTGCTTTGAAGTTTCTCCTGATTTAGTTAAAGTAATTTCACCATCTATTTCAATAATAACCTTTTTTTCCATTAATCCAACTTCAAATCCCCTATAGGTTGCGTCTACTACATATCCTTGTTTTTCCAAACTTAATGTTAATTTGTCAAAGCAATCTCCAACATCATTGGAAATATAATTTTTCATCTCGTTTTTCAAATGCTGAATTAGCATTGGCTCTTGGTTTACACATGGAAGATAGGAAGTTTGAGTATAGCATAAATAAGAAATGTCTGTAAATTCTTCTTCATCCTCAAATTTAAAAGTTTTATGAAGAGGATTACTTATATAACCTCCTTGCGAGGAAATTAGTTCAACAGCTTCTTTAATTTTATCTTCTATACAGGATTCTAGAAAAATATTAGGATTTTCTTCTGGCTTCTCTCCAATTGTTGGAACTATCCTCCCCCCAAAAAGAAAAAACAATGTGATTATACTAACTATCATTATTGCAACAATTATAAAAATAGTAATCTGCCCTCTCTTTTTCATAAGAACATAAACATTTCTGGGCTTATAAATTTTATCAGAAATCACTAATCTTCAACTCAGACTAGCGATTCCTATTGATTTGTTTATTTTGCCAAATCACTAATCCTCGGTTTCTACTCTTGGCGCAAGAATAAAATTAAGTTCCATATGTTCTGTCTTAAATTTCATTTTTAGGGGGTGGTCATTTGCAAATTGTAAAGTTGTTTTTTCACAAAGCTTTGCCCCTTTCATAAATTTTTGCAAATATTCTAAACTATATTTTGATTTGCAATTCTCAGCCTGTATTTTTGCTTCATCTCCAGAGAACTCAGACCTTGCAGAATTCAGACCCTTTGCCTCAATTATAAATTTTCCTTCTTCAATTATAAATGAGCAGGCATCAGCAACAACTCCGCAATCTTCGATTGACGCAATTAAATCAACTGAATTTAATTCTACTCTTGAGCTAAACTCTAAACTTGGCATTTCCTTATCTTCACCTTCTATGTCAATAAGACTTAATGTAAAATTTCTTTTAATTCTATCTTGGATTTGAATATTCAATAAATTCCCTTTTTTTTCTAAAATCAAAAAACTTCCAGAGTTGCATCTTCTCAAAATTTGTTTTAAATTATCTAAATTGATTCCCAAAATTTCATCACTTGTTTCAAACTGGGAAAAAGAATTCTTCGGTAACTTAAATCCGACCATTGCGACATTTGCAGGGTCTATTGCCGTAATACTCATTCCAAATTCATTTACTTTAATCCTTACCTCTGTAACTAATTCAGAGAGAAGGTCAATTACTTTTGATAGCAGATTAGGATTTTCTAATTTAACTAACATCTTTATGAGAATATAATTTATTTTTTAAGTATTATTATACTTAAGATAAGGTATTTATTTAAACTTTCTTTAATATTTTTCTTTATGGAGAATCAAAGTATCAGAGAACAAAGAATTAGGAAAGTAACTCAATTATATTATTCAAAACCAGACATCCAAAAGGCTATCTTTGAGTTTTCTAAAAATAGAGAGGTTATACCAAGATATTTTGAAGGTTTTGGAAAAAGGCCAGATTCTTTTCAATATAGGGGGGATATTTTCGAATTAGTAAAAAAAGGAGCAACTTCTTTTCATTGTTCAGAAGAACTCTGGGAAGACCCTCTTAAAATCGAAACAGGAATGAATGAAACTCAATCAAATAAGTTAAGAACTGGCTGGGATTTGTTAATTGATATTGACAGTAGATATATTGATTATAGTAAAATTTCTGCAGAGATAATAATTAATATATTGAGGTTTCATGGTGTTGAAAATTGTGGAATAAAATTCAGTGGGAGTAAAGGATTTCACATTATAGTTCCATGGAAATCTTTTCCTAAAGAAATCAATAAGATAAAAACTTCAGACATGTTTCCAGAATGGCCAAGAATCATAACACATTATATTATGGAAAAAACAAAAAAACAATTAATTGAAAAAATTACTAATCTAACAAATTCAAGCAAGTATATCAAAGATTTTCAAGCTTCTGAAGAAGTTATGCCAGATATTATCTTAGTCTCACCAAGACACTTATTCAGAATGCCTTATTCTTTGCATGAAAAAACAGCTTTAGCAAGTGTTGTTTTAGATGCAGAAGAAATTACAGGTTTTCAATTAAAAGATGCAGATCCTTTGAAAGTAAAGGTTAAGAATTTCATGCCCGATTCCGAAGAAGATGAAGCTTCTGAACTTTTGGTACAGGCATTAGATTGGCATAGACAAGAGATAGAACCCTTAAGTGCATTATCCAAAAATATACAATACAAGGAAAGTAATAAAGAATTCAAACCAATTAAACTTAGTAATCTATCTGAAAAAAATTTCCCCCCATGCATTAAGAAAATTTTTGAAGGACTTGTAGATGGGAAAAAAAGGGCTTTGTTTATTTTGATAAATTTATTTCGTTCTGTTGGCATGGACAAAGATGAATTAGAAAAAAAAATTGATGATTGGAATAAAAGAAATAATCCTCTTCTAAAACAAGGTTATATCAACTCACAACTTTCTTGGAGTTATAGGAAAAAACCAATAATGCCTCCAAATTGCAAAGAATTTTACAAGGGAGTTGGGGTTTGTCTTCCAGATAATTTCTGCACATTCATAAAAAATCCTGTGAACTATATTGTCAGGAAAAATTTTCAGGCAAAACGATTAGATAATATAGATAAAAAGAGAGATACTTTTAAAAATAACGATTAATTATATATGCTATGAAAAAGAGTATGCTGTTCGGGGTTTTAATTATACTTTTAATTTTAAATTTATCTTTTGTAATTGCAGTAGGAAATGAAACTGATGATAAAGCATATGATTGTCTTAAAGAAAAAGTAGAAGATGAATGTTCTTCTCTTTCCCCAGAAGCAAGGATTTTTTCTTTATTAGCCATTGGGGAATGCAAGGATGAAGTGCTTGATGATTCAAATTATGAAACTGATATTAAATCAACAGCCCAGGCGATTTTAGCTTTAGATAAAGTAGGCGTTGATACTACTACTGCAGAAGCATGGCTTTTATCGCAAAATACAACTACTTCAGGGATAGATTGGTTTTTACAAATTGAAAGCACTGAAGCAACAGAATGCACAATAACTAATGGTGGCTTACATAAAGTAACTATTGGAGAAAATAAAAAAATAAGTTCTAATGCAGGAGCATGTTTAATACTATATGGAGGAGATTACTGGCTTAAAATTTCTTCCTCTCCAACATTGAATTGTTATACTAAGGAATTTGAAATTTCATGTGACAAATCTTTTTTAACAACTTTATGGTATAAAAAAACAACATCTGATGTAATTCATGTTTCAGCAAATACACATACAGCGTCAGCAGGAGGAACAACAACAGAAAAAGTAAATTCTCTTTGTTTTGGAACTCCTTGTGATTATGAAGCAAGCTTATGGGCAGCACTTGTTTTAAATTTTAAAGGATATGATGTTTCTTCTTTTCTTCCTTATTTAGATACTATGAAAAAGGAAAACTCACAATATATCCCAGAATCTTTCTTATATTCTTTGACAAATCAAAATAATTTTCGTGGTGATTTATTATCAAAGCAATCACAAATTGGAGGATTTTGGGATGTGCCTGGAGGTGAAGGCAAGTATTATGATACTGCCTTAGCATTACTTCCATTTCAAAATGAAGAACTCACAGAAAAAACAAATACTATTAATTGGCTTAAAGAAAAGCAAGGAACAGATGGTTGTTGGGATGGGGGGAATATAAGAAACACTGCTTTTATTTTATATTCTATCTGGCCTCGGGGAATTATTGGTGAAGAAGATGAGGGCATTGATTGTGAAGGTGCAGAATACCATTGCATGTCACGTATGACTTGTCTTGATGCTGAGGGTGATGTATTAGGGGATTATAGTGGTTGTTTTGGGACAGACATTTGTTGTAGTAAAGAAAAAGCTTTAGAAGCTTGTTCTGAACAAGGAGGAGAAGTTTGTGGTTCAGGTAAAGAATGCAGTACTTCAACTGTGGAGGCTTCAGATACATCTGAGTGTTGTCTTGGCTCTTGTCAAACACCAAGTGAAAAATCAGAATGTGAATTATATGGGGACGGAGATTGTAGGACATCTTGTTATGGTAATGAAGAAGAAGCAGAAGCATATGAGTGCCCCTCTGGTAAAGTTTGTTGTGTTGAAAAAGCTGTTTCAGAAGAAAAAAGTTATTGGTGGATTTGGGTTTTGTCAGGACTAATTGTTTTAGTTGTAATAGGAATAATTTTTAAAGATAAATTAAGGCCTTACTGGTTTAAAATAAAATCTAAGTTTAGAAAATCTAAACCAGGACCAAGGTCTGGATTCCCTCCACCCCCAGGAATTCCTCCACAAAGAGTAAGACCAAGAAGAATATTGCCTCCAGCAGCACAAAGACAACCAAGGAGAAGACCTATTACTAAAAAACCAAGAAAAGAAATGGAAGATGTTCTTAAAAAGTTGAAAGAGATGGGAAAATAAATTAATCACATATATTTTTAAATATTATAATTTTTTTGTCAATACATGAAAAGTCTTGAGAATATGCCATTTAGTGCAAAATTCTTTTTTTCTATATCAGAAGGATTGTTCAGTATGATACCTTTTAAAGAAGAATTAAGACTCTCTGATGCGTATAATTCACTTAGAAAAATTAATACTAATTATAATTGTATTCCTGGAAAGTTGGCTGGGGGATTTGTTGCAGGTCTAACATATACTTTATTGATTCAGCGTGTAAGTGAGTACTTTCAGTAATAGGATTTTCCTATTCCATAAGAAATAAACTTTATTAACTATACATTTCTCTTATTTAGATGAAAAAGAGTGCAATATTTATTTTAATCTTATTAGTAATCCCAATAATATCAGCCATTGAATTTGATATGAAAACAAACTTTAGTCAGGGAGAAACACTTATGGCAAAAGTTTCTGGATATTTCCTTGAGCCAATTCTTAAAGAAAATATATTTTTTTACAGGGGGCATGTAAGAATTCCTATGGAATATGATATTACAAAGATAGACAAAGAATTTTACATTTATGCTTTACTCACAGGAAAAAACCCAGACAATTATTCAATTGTTATAAAAAATGCTAGATACATGAAAGGAAGTCGGGTTAGTGAAGAAGACATAACAAAAAATTTCTCAATAATTGAAAACACAACAGATTTTTCAATAAATCCCGGGTTTGTTATTACTAAAAGTGATTACTTCATAGAAGTGCAGAATTTACAAGATTATAAGATCACTATTCAAATAAAAACAGCAATAAAAAATGAGACTTCTGAGAAAGAGGGATTTTTTGATTCTTTACTGGGGATAGGAGAAGATGAAGAAGGAAATTCAACAACTTTAATGTCAGGAGAAATAAAAAAAATAAATTTTGAGATAGAAGATATAGAACAACCAACACTAAAAATAGTTGAACTAAGTACAGAAAATTTAAAATATGTGATTCCTGTTTATATTTTCATCGAAGAGATATCAGAGAAAAAAGAAAGAGGATTTAAACTTGAACCTTCAGAATTAAATATTTCTATGCCCACAAATTCCAACACGACAAGAATAATTTATCTTTACAACACTGGACAGGAAACATTAAGAAATATTTCATTATCTATGCCTGATTCATTAAAATCCTATATTAGTCTTTCAGTAAATGAAATAGAAGAATTAGATGAAAATAGTAGCATTAAAATTGAGCTTTACATTTTTTCTGAAGAAGAGGGGGGAATCCAAGGCAATATAAGAGCTAAAACAGAGGATGAAACTCTTCTAAGTTATTCAACAATATTTTTGAATTTTTTAAAAGATTATGTCCCATTAGATGAAGATGATGAAATTCTTATAACAAAAACTTGTTCAGAGTGGAATGGAACAATTTGTGGTAAAGATGAAGAATGTGAAGGAAAAATTGAAGGGGCAAAAGATGGAGCTTGTTGTTTTGGGACTTGTAAAAAAATTGAAGAAAGTTCAACAGGAAAAATAATTGGTTGGGTAATAATTATAGTAGTCGCTGGTTTTTTAATTTGGTTTTTTAAGAAAAGATATAAAGGAGCAAAAAAACCAATTGATTTATTAAAAATAGCAAAAGGAAAACAATCAGGCTCTTTTAACTCTCTTAAAACAAATAAAAATAAAAAAATTAGAAACCCGATAATAGGAGTTGTTGAAAAACCAATTAGACAATCCATTAATAGACCAGTTGTGAAAATTGTTGAAAAGCCAGTCGTTAGAGAAATAGTAAAAAAAGTTTTTATTGAAAAACCAAAGGAGGCAATTCCAGAATATACTGGCTCATCAAATACAAGAACATACCATAAAACATCCTGTAGATTTTCTAAATTAATCGAGGATAAATATAAGGTTTCAAAAAATGAGCCAGAATATTTCCAAAAACAAGGATATAAACCATGCAAAGTTTGTTTTAAATAATTTATTAGTTTAATTAACCCAAAATATTTAAATGTCTGCCTGAATTATCATATTCAATTAATTTTCCTTTTACATTATATATTGGTTGTATTGTTTTGCTTTGCTCTTCTAAAGCTTTTTGAGTTTCCACTTCTTCTGCCTCTCGAGTTTTCTTTCCAGCATCGAGGCTTCGCCTAAGACGGTCATAACCATATCCTATCCATGCTACTGCAGGAGCAATTCTTTCTACCATAATTAATTTAAAAGAATTTTATTTTTAAAGCTTACTACATGTTCACCAAGAACATCTCTTTCATAAAGAAGATCTTGGAGCCTTGAATATAATTTATTTTCATCACATTTATATCCTATTTTCTTAAATTCTTCTGCATTTTTAATTAGTTTTGCCAAATTTTTTATTCTCTCAGGTAAATCTTCAAGTCTTTTTTCTAATATTTCTGAAGAAACAAGATGTTCATCTTTATCTGGATACTTGGCTTCCATAAGTATTTTTCTATCAACAGCATCAATATACTCACAATTAAAGAGCTTGTCTATAGGAATTATGCTGTTTTGAGCAATTAATAAAGGTTCAGCTATTCTAGATTTTCCTGGTTTTATTAATCTTGACCAAGCAAAAGCTTCATCAACTAAACCATTAGAATAAACATATTGCATCTCATTTTTATAATTCTTTTCAAATATTTTTATTTCATTTAGTGTTCTCTCTTTCTGCCCATTAATATAATCTACTTTTAATGATAGCCCCCCCATTTCATGAACTAAGGAATCCTCTGATTTTCTTAATCCCTTTAACTTCTCTCTAATCTTTTGTTTTTCGTCTCTACTACCTTTTAATCTTTTTAATTTACTTAGATAATTAGATATTTCACCTAAAATATTTGAATGCCCCCCCTCTAATTCTTGAAGTTTAGAACTCAGATTTTTATATATTGCTTCTTTTGTTCTTCGCCTTCTTTGTAATTCGCGAAAATGGATTTCTAAATTCTGGAATCTACTAAAAATAAATGCTGGATGGATTTTTTCTCTTTGATACTTTTTTATGATTTCATCTAAAGAAAGTGTCATATAAGAATTTTCAACAAATTCATCTGAATTTCTTAATCTACTTTTTGATTCCATTTTTATTCTAAAAACTAAAATTGTTCAATAGAAAATCTATATAAATGTTGCTATTATGATTTATAATAAATCATGTAAAATTAAAATTGTTATTTAGATTATAAACTAATCTTTGCTCCATAGAGAATTTTCCAAGGTTTGTCAGGGGATTCATACATCACCCGTCCATATCCAGTAACCGCTCTATCAGGGACTTCTCCAGATAATTTAGCTCCTATCTCTCCTAAAAATCTTGGATGCTCTGGATTATCTGTAGGAATTTCTATGTATAATGAAAGATAGGGGGATATTTTAAAATTTTCAAACATTTTAGACCAGGATAATATAGAGGGAAGTTCAAATGTACCTGAAAAATGTACATTTGGTTTTTCTGGAGTATTACCAAATAAGTTATTAACACCAGCCCTGCCTATTAGAAATTGGTCACTCCAAGGACTTTTAATAACCATATATGCATCTGCAAAAAAACTATGACTAGAAGATTTTATTATAGAAGATAAACCCTCATCAAATAGACTTTTATCTAATTTGGAAGAACCCTCTGCAACCCAACCACCAGTAAGATAGAGTTTATTACCATCACTTAGATGGTCATCCATCATTGGCGATCCTATAAATAGTTCAGCCATTATTTTATAAGAAGTTTCTTCCCCAATTTGTTGGTTCATAGGAAATTTTACTGCTCCACTTGTCATTAAAGTAGCATTAATTATCTTTTCTGATAGTGTTCTGTCTTCTTTCTCAATTTGTAATTCATCTTCTAATCTATTTTTCTTAGATATAATAGAAATGTTTTTACTGGCTATACCTGTAGAAAAAAGTGGAAGAGTTCCCCCTAAAGATAGATTTTGTAAAGATCCCTCCTTAAATGTTATTTCTGTGTGAGGCAAATCTGGATCAACCATAGTTAATCTATAAAGTGGTGCATGAGGAAAAAGATTAAAATAAGGAAAAACTAAATTATTATCTGCATTTGCTTCTTTAGGTAAGCCAAACAATAAACCTGTAGTTAAGGCAAGTATTGCAAGTTTTGATGCCATTTTTATCTTATGTTTAATTGCTAAATCATCTTTTTAAAGATTTATCTACTTTAAAATAACTAAAAGAATTATCTAGTTCATTCTTTATCCTTTTCTTTTCCATCCATCAAATTTTTCAACTTTTTTTCTAAAATTCCTTTCTCCATTTGAATAATTCTTGCCACTTCATCATATCCGTGAAGTCTTCTCGCGAGCTCATTGAAAATCTCATTCCATCCATTATTTGTTAAGGTAATCAATTCAGGAGAAATAATATCAATATGTGCAGGCATATATTTGAATATCAACATTGAAAGATATAAAATTTCCTCAACCTCAACCTCAACCTCTGCAAAACTAGTATAAAATTCTTTTTGGTCTTTCATAAAAACAGGTTCATTTATCTTTTTCCCCTTAACACTAACTCCTTTTTCCTCATCAATCTTTTTTATTATTTCATTTAGAGTGTCAGTCAAATGTTCTGGAGGTTTTCCAATAACATCAAATATTAATATCGCATTAATCCCTTTGGTTTCTTCTGTTTTATCTTTCATTCTTCATGCTCCTCAAATTCAGTTTTATAATTTTTCCGTTTTTTTAATATAAACAAAAATCCAAGTAAAACGCAAAAAACTACAAAGCCATATACAGCATAATTGTTTTTGTCTGGATTTTCGTTGTTATCTTCTCTTTTTATAGTTTTTGCATTTAATTTTATTATCTCTGGTTCTATTTTTTCGATTTTATTTTCGTTTTCATCTACCCTACTATCATAAATTGGCTCTGGCTCTTGTTTTTCTTCATCTTCTATTATCTCTTTATCTTCAATTTTCTCTTTCTCCTCTTCAATCTCCTCTGTTTCTTCATTTACACACGCTAATCCTTGATCAATTATTTCCTCAAGATATCCTGAACTAATATAGCTTACATTTATTAAATCGTCAATAGAACTGAAAGGCCTAGCTTTTATTATATATTCAGCTACTTTTGGGCCTACATGAATTATCTCATCTAATTTTTCAGCAGAGGCAGTATTAATATCAATCTGACCTTCTTCACATAAAGCAGAAATAATAGACATACTTATTAAAAATATTAAAATAAAAACTAGCAACTTTTTCATATAAAATTAAAACAAGTGATTATTTTAAATTTTGTTGTACTTCTCTTTAAAATCAACATAATCTACTTGTCCTCGTTTTTTTCCTTTTTTTGCTATAAGTATCTTCGAAAATATTTTATTATCTAATAACCACTTGCATTTTTCTTTTTCACTTTTATTTAACCAACCATCTCCCTTTACTTCAATCCCAATCACTTCATATTTTTTTCCAACATTCCTAAAACCAATAAAATCAGGAAACCCTGTTCCAATTATCAATGCTTTCATAAAAGGATTGTATTTCCGCTTAGCCTTGATTAATTTTCCTTCTTCCAAATCAACATTGTTTGTCCATTTATCAATTATCCATCCCTCTGATTCTAATCTACCCCTGACTTTTAATTCAAACCTTGCCCCTGCTGCTCTGCTTTTTTTTCCACGAATAGAATTTTTCTTTGACATTTTCACAAATCTCTTGCCTGTAAAGTCCTTCTTCCATTTTCTTTTGCTCTTTTGATTCCTTTGCTTAAAATTTCTTCAACTTCTTTTTCTAAAGCTATTCCAACTTCTTCTGCAACACTAGAAACAGCATTTTCTTTGTCAAGTTCTTTCACAACTTTTTTAATATTACTTTTTACGATTAAAGTCATTTTATCTGATTTAATAATTTAATTATCTTCTCTTTACCAACAGATAAAATCAAAGCAGCCAAACGAGGACCTTTTATCTTCCCAATAATAACTTCATAAGCACCCTGAAAAAATTCCTTGACATCTATATCAACTGCTTTACAAATATCATAAAACTCATTGTATAATTCATCTTCTGTAAAATCCTTAACTGCTAAAGATTCCTTCAAAGCCTTCAAAGCCTGCTTTTGTTTTTTATCTAATTTAATTTTTATCTTTTCCTGAACTTCAAACTTGAAATCTTCTCCAGCATATTTTTCCAGCCAATTTTTAACTTTCTCTGCTCTTTTTCCTTTTGCTTTTTCTATCTGGACTAAAGTCATCAAATGCCTAAAACTCTCTTTTTCAGGTTTTTTCTTTGCTACTTCCTTCACTTGAGAAAATTCATAAATTCTTTTTTCCTGAGCATTTGCTGTTTTATTATAATACTTATCTTCTAAGATATCATATTCATCATAAATTTTTATTACATCATTATCAAAACTAATCTGAAAACCTGATTTTGGTTTTGTGCCCACAAATAAATATCTTAAAACTTCTGGCTCATATATTTCTAAAACATCATTAATTGTTAAAGCATTTCCAGCAGATCCAGAGAACTCTTTTCCTCCTTTTATTTTTATCCACTCATAAATCTGATATATTGGAGCTTCATAATTAAATATCTTCTTTGCAATTTCTTTTCCAGTTATATAAGAACCTCCTGCAACACTTAAGTCAATTCCTCCTGGTTCAAACAGAACTTGCTCATATTTCCATCTAGCAGGCCAATCAACTCTCCATCTTAACTTTATAAGGCCTTTTCTTCTAAAATCAAATTTACCCCTAAAACCACATTTGCATTCATATTTAATTTCATAATCATTTACAGAAACAACATTTGTTGAATCTTTTTTACATTTTTCACAATAAATTAAAATAGGATACCAATCTTCTTTAAGAGGCTCTTTTCTATACTTGTTTAGAATTTTTATTATCTCTTTTTTCTTGTCTATAGAAATTTTAATCAAACTTGCATATTTGCATTTCTTGTTCATTTCACTCTGGTCTATGAATCCTGGTTTGATTCCAACCTCATTCAATTCTTCTTTAAACTTATTTTCAAAATATTTAGTATAACCAGTTCTCTTTTTGAAAGGAGAAGGAATATCACTTACAGGCATTCCAATATACTTTTCATAATTTTTAGGAACATTTGCAGGAACTTTTCTAAACCTGTCATAATTGTCCCAGGAATAAATAAACCTAACCTTTTTCCCTTTATCTTTAAGAGCACGAACAACCAACTCTGCTGTTATAGCATCCCTAAAATTTCCAATATGAAGTGTTCCAGAAACCCCAATACCAGAAGCACAGACATATTGCTTTTTCTTACCCCTTTCTTTAATTATCTTATCAGCAATTGCATCAGCCCAAAAAAACTTTTCCATGTTTTAAAAAAAGAAATCTGGTTTAAATTATTTCCTATCCAACTCTTCATTCAGAAGCTCATCAACAATTTGCTGAAACTTGTCCCATCTACTAACATGTTTATAAGTTATTTTATTAAAATTATCTTGAAGCTTTTGAACTTTCAAAAATAACTCAAGTAATTTTGGATTTTTTACCCTATATTCTCCTAAAAGTTGCTTGACAACTAATTCAGAATCAAGATTGCAAATTATTTCATCACTAGTACATTTCGAAGCCAGTTCCAAGGCCTTTATCAAAGCTTCATATTCCGCAATATTATTTGTAACAAATTTTCCAATTTTTGCACTATATTTTGTAAGAATTTTTCCGTCTTTTCTAATTATAATTCCTATTGCCCCAGGTCCAGGATTCCCTCTCGAACCTCCATCAGAATTTGTGTAGATCATTTTTCTATGTAACCCCCAATCTTATTCCGATAACCCAACAAATTATTTATTCTATATTGTATTCTATCTGGTAATCCCTTACCCACAATTGGTTCAAGAGCTTCTTTCATTCCTGTTAGAGACGCTGTACTTCCAATCATCATTGGTATTGCCTTTTTAAAAATTATTTTTTCCATCTCATCTAAATCTGTTCTTGACAAAACAAGTTCTTCAAGTTCAGAAGTTGTGGGCATTGATTTTGACTTTGGTCTATTCTTGAAAAATTTAAAGTAAGTTTTTAAGAAATCTCTTAGAAATTTTACAGGTTCAGATTCGAATAACCCATAAGTAGAGGTCTTAATTAGTCCAGCCATATTCATTATATGAGAGTATTCACATAATCGCCAGGCTAAATAGAAATATGGGCTTCTTTTTGATTCCTCATAGTTTATTAAATTTGACATCATTTTCTTCTAAAATTAAATATGCAAGACCTTAAATGTCCTAAAGTTTTGAAATCTTTCTGGTTTAATTTCTATGTTCCTTATTTGAGCATGTTTGGGTCCTTTTTTACAAATTTCAATCATCTTATTCACTTCATCAACATCTCCCTCTAAAAAAACTTCAATCCTTCCATCTTCTAAATTTCTAATAAAACCTTTTACATTATATCTTTCAGCATTCTCTTTTACAAATATTCTAAAAAAAACTCCCTGCACAGTTCCATTAATATAAAGTCT
>SDBV01008967.1_pt1 | contig 13383 bp, 7 predicted proteins | sample 2277081 | NCBI WGS metagenome assembly SDBV01 (sample SAMN10402039, study PRJNA504765) | marine sediment metagenome | isolation source: marine sediment core GS10_PC15, 223 cmbsf | place: Arctic Ocean: Southern Knipovich Ridge | collected 2010 | reverse complement strand
CTTTTCCATTCAATTCTTTAAACAATTCTATTATCTGTTCTTTTGTTGACATTCCAGTGTGTGTCAGTATACTGGCAACAAAGGTACAAATTATATCTATCCAGTCTTAGATTAGAGCCAAAATATATAACAGCACTACCTCCCAGTTCAATATGTTCAGACTGAAATTCATGATCCTCTTCAACCCCTATCATTATGTTCTTTGATTGTACACTGGCATGGATTTTCCCTTCCTTAAAGATCAACAGGGGAGGATGCCCTGCACCGGCGCATATTAACTCATCCTTCAAACGGTTGTAAACTGCATACCACATAGTAATGAACTTGGCGCTATGCTCACTCATCTGGTAAACTGAGTTCAACCCTTTCAGGACTTCACCCGGATTCCTGAAATCTGTGTTTTTGAGATTCTGAAATCTCAGGGTATTTAATACTGAGACTGAGTGAAGTGCAGCATCCAGTCCATGACCGGTAACATCAAGTATATAAATCGCAAAATGTTCATCATCAATCCAGTGATATCCAAAACTATCCCCTCCCAGTTGCACTGACGGAACGATCTTCCAGTCTATCCTCAAATCCCTGTTTTCGACTGGATCAGGCAATAAAGATCTCACATGACATGAAGCCTTTTCAAGATCAGAATTAATTATGGCCAGGTATTTATCTTTTTTCTCATTTAGCACCCTGAGTTCTTCTTCCGATTTTTTCAAAGCGATCTCAGTTTTTTTTCTGTCCGTAATGTCATCCGTTACACCTACGATATGTGTTATCTCATTTTGTTCATTCTGGTAGGGATAATAGGTTACGGCATAATATCTTTTTTCTCCTCCCGGGATCATGAAGGTGTCTTCCTCTTTAAATATCTCTCCACGAAAACATTTATCAATCTTTACTTTTATCTCCCTGGTGAATTTTTCCTTGCCCCATACTTCGGCAACAGTTTTGCCAATAAATTCATCCCTTGATTTACCAAATGCCCGGCAGAGAGAATCATTCACAAGTTCGTAGATATAATCCCGGTTGATGAGTGTCATCAACTCACCGTATGAATTAACTATAAATTTATACTTCTCCTCAATTTCCCGTATTACATCAGGAGTTTTGTCATTAATTTCAATTGCATATTCAAGTTTTGCGATCTGTTTCCTTGCGAGTTCGAGTTTCACAATTAAATCTTTGCGGGAGTCTGAACCTGCTGTCATTGGAAGGAATATTTATTCAGATTAATGTACAAAATTATTAGTACAAGCGGTGAATTAATTACAGGATTCTGCATTTAAATATTCCAACGACTTATGCCGTTTAAGGAATAAGTGTAAATTTAATTAAATTGGCCCAGGCAAATCCACTATCGATGAATGATCATGCTGAATTATTTGGTTAGAACCCCAGGATCAGCCATATTATTATTGACGTTCCTGCTTTCTCAGGTGACAGTATCAGCACAATATTCTGACTCGACAGATATTGCTCCCGCCTGGCATCAGAGAACAGCTGTTCAGGTATTGGCGGTACCAACAATTCTAATGGGAGCCGGTATTGCTACAATGGGTGATAACGGTCTTTACAGCAGCCAGGACGCTTATGAATGCATCCAGGAAAAATACCCCGATTTTCATACCAGTATTGATGATTACCTGCTGTGGGTGCCAGCTGCGACTGTATACGGTTTAAACCTTGCAGGAGTTAAAGGGAAAAATAATTTTGTTGATCGCAGTCTGATCTATGTTATATCTGTTTCCCTGGCTTCTCTCACATCCACTGCTATAAAAAATACCACCGGTGTGCTGCGCCCAGATGGCTCAGCCAATAATTCTTTCCCTTCCGGTCACACAACAGTCGCTTTTGTGTCTGCGACTTTTCTACATGAGGAGTACAAAGACCTGAGCCTATGGTACAGTGTAGCCGGGTATTCAGTAGCAACAGCCACAGGCGTTCTTAGAATGCTGAATAACAAACACTGGATGTCTGATGTGTTTTTTGGTGCCGGTTTAGGAATCCTGTCAACGAAAGTAGTATACCTTGTTTACCCCCACATGAAAAATATGTTTGGATCCAAAAATAACAGTAGTAATTTAACATTGATACCATCCTTATATAATGATCATTACGGGATCTATCTACAATATAGATTTAACTAATTAAGATGTTGGGATTTTGAGTAGAATATTATCTGTCAAACAGAAAACCCATTCCGAACCTGAACAATAATTTTTCTTCCACTGATGATTCAAGGAGGATGGTAAATAAATAATCCCGTTTTAGCGGTGAAATGTAGAAACCTCCACCATACCCACTATGCCATCCTCCTGTGGAGTTGCCCTCAAGCCAAACTTTTCCCACATCATAGAACCCAATAAGTCCCGTTTCAAATGGAAGGAATGGGTTTTTCACTTTCCCAAGGTGGAAACGGATTTCAGTATTAAGATAAGCGCTTGCATCTCCGGTAAACCGGTTTCTCAAATAGCCTCTTAAATTATTGAACTGTCCCAGATAGGTGTACTTATAATAGGGTATCTCCTGCCCATAATTAATACTACCTCCAATCTTTGCTACCAGTGTAACAGGAATAATCACTTCTCCCGTAGCATAGTATTTCAGGTAGGACTTTGCCAATCCGAAGTTTCCGGATGTCCCGTCTATTGTAATATAACTTGTGTTTTCAAGAAGGAACTGAAGCCCTCTTGTGGCAAATTGCATCCTGTCACGAAAATCCAGGTAGAACCTTGCATTGATTCCTCCCATTGTTATCATGTCAGAGCCAGGGATATTGCTCCCATTCATGTCAAGTAATGAATCCGAAAGTATATCCGAATCGAAATTTTCAAACAGAAGTCCCATTCTGAACATTCCTTTTTTGAATAGCTCCTTTTCGGTAAAAAGATCTGCCATCAATCCTTTAACACTTGCTTTGTAATAATCAGCATCATATAAATCAGGATCCTTTATAGTATTATTCCCCAAACCAAAGAAATTGTAATACGGATAATTACGTCCAAAATCAGCACTGATTCCTACATTCCAGTCACCCATCACATCCTTCCATCGATTTTCCGTACCGAACTGTATATTCCCTTTTGTACCGGCCCGAATGTAAATATCATGGCTGCTTTTAAAATCGGTCTTTCTGAATCCATGGGTGGTATAGTTGAGTCCGAAGGAGGCCACCAATCCATCATCACTTGAATAAAATATCAGCGGCTTCGGAAAATAGGTATTGTATGCAAACGATTTACGTTCGTATTTATTAATATCAGTATCATCTGATGTGAAGTTCTTTGATTCGGATCCCAGATTCAGCACGGTAGATTTATTGTCGTATATCAGGCTGTGTTTTTTGGGCCCTTTAACCATCGAACCATCACTAATTTTATCATCCCCCGGTCCCCCGATTACACGTATCAAAATACTCTTATCCGCTGTTCCATTCAGGTTAAAAATGTCCTCCCCATCCAGTCCATAAATACATATCTCTTTTGTTTCATCCCTTAGAAATTCACGGCTAAACAAAGGTTCATCTAAAAAGATCCTTCCATCTTTGGTTCGTTTGTACATTTTTACCTTCACATTCCCAGATGCCAGTCTTTCTACTTCAAAGAATTCATGCTTATTTGATCCTACCACATCCACCTGTCTGGCAAGCAGCATATAAAAATCATCAACTGCATCCGGCAATTGGGAATTTCTGGATTTCAATTTTTCGCCAATTTCGATACCAGAGACAGGTATAACCTCGGATGGCAAAGATGAAATGGCCTTATCGATGACCTCATCCGTCATTGTCTGCTGTATTTCCTCTGAAATTTGTTTCCAGTCATCACGATCAAGTTCTGTAAGCAATGATCTGTCAACGTGTCTTCCAGGCCAGGTCAAACTTTTAATACCATGAAAATCGTAATCGAAATTTTCAACCATTGGCATGGCCCATTCTCTGTCTGCAATATATGGCAGTAATCCATCCCACTTCGAGAAAGCATGATCTCTGTCCCGCGGAATGGGGTAATAAACTCTTTTTTTTCCCTTATCAAATCCAGCCCATTTCCAATTGTCTTCATGCCTGCCCCAGTCACCGACCAATATATCAACCACCCGGGCTTTCCCGAGCACATGGGCATCAACGTAGTAGTCATTATCTCTGTACAATTTTCTATAAAGTCCCACACTCCGTGTAACATCATCAGCCCCCATAAATCCCTCAGCCTTTTCATTGGGGTCCTTGGGACGGTCTTCAAGCATTCCAAACAATCCTTTTAAGGGTTCCCTGAAAGCACCCAGGCCAGGATGATCCGGCAAAACATATAAATCAGGTCTGGCGTGTAGTATCTCAGTTTCATCAAGAAGAGAGGATACAATGATTGCACCATAAGGATACTCAGTTGCAGTAACTTCTTTAATCATTACCGAAATAAAAGTGTTTCTGAATTCCATTGGAAGTGCGTTGACAAGATTTTTATCTACTGACCGGAATGCATATTCTTTCCCGTCATTTGCCAGAAACTTTAATGTGGTTGTCTGCCTTCCTCCTCCAAGTGCAAATGGTTTTATGCCACTTTTTGTGGTGTCGAGATTAAGGTAGGAGATGCTCACCGGGGTCATCCAGGTTTCCCTGTAAAGTGAGCCGAGAAACAATTTTTTAAGACCCTTGGCCCTATATGTACCGGCAGTAACTGTTATTGGTTCAGTTGGAAATGCTGTTTGTTCCTTAACAAGGATTTCTTCTTCCTCAATACAGGGGATGTAATACCGGTTTATCGGCAGTTTATTATCTGCTTCATCACTACAGGCCGACCTGAACAAAGTGCGTGAAAACAATTCAGTGGGTGTGGCGTTGCCAATTTCAAAAAATCCAATCCGGATCTTTCCATCTTTATAATATTCAATTCTGGTATAACCATATTCGGACCCTGAAAATAACAGACCCCTCTCCTTCCCCGTCGGCTCATTTTCGTTAATACTGCCGGAAACAACCTGGAAACCTTTCTCTTTCTCCAACAACTGTAAACTATAGTCATGGGCCGAGGCATATACAAGGCCGGGGTGCCGGGTAAGAATATCACTCATTGCATCGATAAATTCCTGATAGTCATCATTGGCCATATCCCTAACCGTTCCTACATTCTGTCGATAAGCTGCATAAAAACTGCCAAATATTGGTACTGGTACCCGGTTATCCGGGTTAGCATCGGCAAAAGGAAACATGTGTTTTTGAAATGTCATATGTCCCCCATATACACCAGCAGAAACAACCGGGTGATGACCAATAATCAGAATATTTTTGCCCACAGATTCCTCTATTGCCTCCTCCAGGCTTTCAATAAACTCTTCTTTCGTTAGATTACTGCAATCAGCATCCGGTGCCTCCGGGATATCAAAGGGATGCATCCACCATTGAGTGTTGATCGCGATGAGTCTTAAATTTGGGGTGAGATCAATTATTTCCGGTCCCGGACATCCTTCTGATGGTAGAAATATATTAGAACCATCCCGCAATAATTCAACCTGTTTCTCCAGTTTCCTGACACTTTTCAGTCCATCAATTCCCGAATTATTCCAATCCTTATCGCCGGGAGTAAAAACTAATTGAGCATTTTTATTGTCAGCAACCAGATCAAAAAAATGTTCAATTCCGGCGGCTGAACCATCAGGCCTTCCTTGCTGCAAAATATCTCCAAGGTGTATTACAGTAAATGGACTTTCTTCAGTTAGGAGATGCTCCTTCAAACCAGACAGATGGGAAATATTTAACTCTCTGGTAGAGGTATTGCCAATAAGATATACAACCTGATCAATGCTTTCGTTTTCCTGGGCAATACAATAGTTTGCAGAAAATAAAGCGCAGATGGTCAGCAATAATGAGATCTTTTTCATAGAAATCATCAATTTACAAAAAAAAATATCCTCATCTAAATGAAATTTTTTATCCGGGCAGTCCAGCGTGCAAACAGAATGGTTTAAATGAAATGAACCTCCCTGAATATTGATTAACTTGTTACCTTTCAATACCAGGCCTGAAAGCGATATGATTGTTTACGGAACATGGGAAATCTGGCTGATCCAGACATTACAAAATTCCGATGGTTGGATAAAGCCGTTTATGGAAATGTTCACCTGGGCTGGTTATCCGCAGGCCTATATGGCAATTGTTGCCATTATCTACTGGTCCTTCGACAGGAGACTGGGATTGAGAATGGCCATATTTCTTCCCATTACAGCATCTCTTAACAGTATATTAAAGCAAGGCTTTCATGCTCCACGGCCCTTCTGGGTTGATCAGAGTATTATTGCGATGCATCCTGAAAATGGATTTGGGATGCCTTCAGGTCATGCTCAAGCAGCTACAGTATGGCTGCTTGCCGGAGCCTATCTGAGAAAGAAATGGTTCTGGATCATTGCCCTGGTAATGACTCTGGGGGTAGGTATTTCAAGGCCCTATCTTGGAGTTCATTTTCCAAGCCAGGTCATTTTAGGCTGGCTGATCGGAATTGCAGTAATTATTTGTTTTATACGATTTGAATCAGCGGTCTTATCCTGGCTGAGTAAGCATAAATTTTCACATCAGTTATTAATTGTTTTGGGATGTTCTGTGCTTATCTTCCTACTTGGTTCCATGTTTGTACTACTGTTGAACACATGGAGCATGCCTGCTGACTGGGAAAGCAATGCCTCCCTTTATCTGCCGCTTGATAAAGTGGGACTAAAATCATACGGCCTGGCATCCGTCGCCGGAAACACCGGCAGTTTCCTTGGAGTTACTATGGGCGCATTATTGATGAGCCGGAAGGAAGTTTTTGATGCCGGAGGGATCTGGTGGATTCGCCTGCTGAGGAGTTTTATTGGATTGGTTTGCCTGATTCTTCTATATTCAGGTTTACAGGTAATATCTCCTGACAAGAGTATGAATTTTCTTTATGCCGGTTGGAGATTCCTGGGTTTCTACCTCATCGCATTATCGGCGGTATTTCTTATTCCTCAGCTTTTTATCAGGTTGAATCTCCTGAAAAATAAATCATGAGTTCAGATGCAGGGATCAAAAAATAATCCTGTAGTACAGGAAAAAGAATATCCCCTGCTGGTAGGCCATTTCAATCTCTCCTGAGCTACTGTTGTATAGTCTCTCCCACTCGTTTTGCCTGTTTGTAATATTTGTAACATCCATGGCTACTTCATGACGAATTCTGGGACCGTTATGTTTATATCCGGCTCTGACATCAATTCTGAAATAGGTAGCCAGCCTTTGTTCAAATGCCTCATCATAAATATATACATCATCTTCTTCCTCAAGCGTTTTCTCCTCATCGTGTGGGATAATCCTCCTTCCTCCGGCAGAAACTACCCTGAAATTAAGATCAATAGCACCGTTTTGTTTCACAGGAATTTCATATCCCGTCAGGGCATTTACGTTCAAATTACTGTTGAATGCTGTATTCCTGGTTATACCATCACTTCCCTGGTATTTTGAATCAAGCAGAGAGGTTGTAATCAGGAAGTAATAGCCCCTGCTCAGAAATTTCTCAAAAGTGAACTCAATCCCAAGGTTTTTTCCTGTCCCCTCATTTACAAGGCTGTCCTGACTTACGTTATTATTGGATCCCGCTCCTAAATTGATCAATGAGTAAGTGCTGGATCTTCTTTCTACAGGTACATTGTAAAGAATTTGCTGGTACGCTTCAGCTTTAAACCTTAAGTCGCGCGAAATTGCCAGATCATATCCCAGGGAAAAGTGGTGGCTCCTGGTTAAGCCCAGGTCCAGGTTGGTTTCTGTATAGTTCTCCCGGTCCCACTTGTCATCGGTATTCGGTGTCCTGATGAAATAATAGAAGAAAGGGTGCAACTGGCTATGGGAGCCATATCCCAGGCTGATTGTCTGGTTGTCACTAAAATACCATCTCAGGCTGGCGCGAGGTTCCAGAGCTGAGGAATTGTTCATGAAAAAATGCGTATAATTCAGTCCCGTATACAACTCCAGGGAATTATTGAACCGGTGTTTCCATTCAATAAATCCATTAAAAACAAACAGCTTATCGTTTTTTAAAATATTTGGCGGATATTCCACCAGGCTGTCACCTCCGGGCACACTGAATAATTCAATCTCATTATCAAGATAATAATCAACAAAATTGTTTTCCAGAGAGAGCCCTGTATTTAAACTGTTTTTTGCATTCAGTTTGGAACGTATTTTAGAGGAGATCAAAATCTTGTCTTCCTGGTAGGTGTTTGAAATAACCTCACGTGAAATTTCATCATTTACAAGGGAGTCATACCTTAAATATGTACTGCTTCTGGACACTGCAATGTCGCTGACCAGCCTTGTTCTATCACTCAGGAAATGAATATGCTTTAGTCCCACGACACCCGACCTTGCGCCAGATTCCTGTGTAATCTGCCTTTTGTACATTGGTGTTGAATGCAATGAATCATCCTGTATGCCTTTTATCCAACTATTCCCGCCAAATCCGAATACCGATACTTTACCCTTTTTTATTGGAAAATTAACTTTAAAGTTAATATCCTGGTAATGGGGCAATGCCCCTACCCATAACAACTCGTCTACCAGTCCAAGCAATGAAAATCTAACATTGAACATGTAGGAGGCTCCGCTTTTTTTCGAAATCGGTCCCTCTGCACCAAAATCAATTCCCATCAATCCCAACTCGCCGACGAATTCATGTTTTTGATTGTTTCCCTCCCTCAATCTCAGGTCAAATATGCCAGAAACCCCGTTGTTGTATTCCGCCGGAAATGCGCTGGTTATGAAATCAGATTGAGTTAGTTGCTTGTTATTGATTATGCTTATTGGTCCCCCTTTGGAACCCGGTACATCAAAATGGTTTGGATTGGGAATGGGAATTCCCTCCATCCTCCATATTAATCCATATGGGGAGTTTCCCCTGATAACCAAATAATTGTATATATCCCCATTGGGGAATACACCGGCATAATTTGAGGCCATCCTGGCAGGATCCCCCCAGCTGCCAGCATATTTTTCGGTCTCCTCAACGGTAAAGGAACGGGCTGAGATACCAGCCATCGGATTGATGGTTTGATCCTTGCTGATATTGGCAGATACTGAAACTCCCTCCATTTCAAGAACATATTCTTTCATACCAACCTCAATGAAAACTTCTTTGCCGGTACCAACCAGAACATCCCGCATGATGAAAGATTTATAGCCAAGGTGACTAACCATTATATTGTAACGGCCCACAGGTACTTCCTCAATCATAAATACCCCGGCTTCATCGGTGATTACTCCTGTCAGGGGACCAACCTCCAGGATTATTACATTGGCACCAAACAATGGCATTCGGGATTCCTGGTCCAAAACCTTCCCCCTTATGGTTTGACTTGGCTGGGAATAGGCTGGCTGAAAGAATATCAGAATTATAAACCCTATGCAGATAATCGATCGCATAATAATCACATCTGGCCAAATTTATGTAATTATTATCACATGTACATATGTATTACCTGCGTATCCGGAATCTCTGCCAGGAACGGATATAGGCAGCCAGGTCCTGGCGCTGGGTAGCACTTAGGACAGGGAGCTCCTCTGATCCGGCACCCCAGGAAGGCATCCTGGTCCCATCACGGCCGATGCTGATGGTGGCAATCAGGTACCCGTTGGTAGCAGCATTCAGAAATTCCTGGTTATTCAGGGCAGGAGCCTTGAGACCTTCTCCGCTTTCTCCATGACACTCAGCGCAATGGCTTGAGAACAATCCCTTCCCGGCAGCGGCATTTCCGGGATTGCTTCCCTGGTAGATATAGTCCCGTTCCCGGGAGGATACATCCCGCATATAACTGATTATATCGCTTACACCCTGCCGGTCAAGTTTCCCGGCGCCCTGTACATCTGTTGACCAGCCGAACATGGCTGTATGTGAACGGCCTCCTGATATGGTCTGATACAAATAACGGTCGGATGCCAGGCTTTGGAAATCGCGGGTGAGTATTGCGGGACCGGTATTTCCTTCTCCAAATTCACCATGACACCTTGAACATAGATAATGGAACTGCAGATCGCCCTGCACGGGATCACCCACCGGAAGATCTATGCTGACATCATCCCGCGGACCGCCACCCCAGGTTCTGATATATCGGGTAAGATCGGCCATCTCAGCTGCTGAATACCCGGTCCATGCTGGCATGCCGGCGGTGTTCCTGCCCTGACTGATTGTATTATATAGAAATCTGTCGGATGCGGCAGACAGAAAATCAGCGTTGTTCAGAGGAAGCCCGATATCTCCTCTCCCGTTTTCGCCATGGCACATGGCGCAATCTCTCTTGTAAAGATCCCTGCCGGATTCCACCTCACCGCTTATGCGTGATACATCTGCAAAGCTGTGGCTGACATCAAATTTTCCATCCAGCATTTTAACGATGGAATCAATCTCATTATGGGTAAGTCCTGAATACAGGGGAAGCCAGGAAGCCATCTGCTTCCCTCCCCTTCCATGAAGAATAGTGAAGGCCATCATCTCATCGGAAGCTACCCTTACGAAATCATTATTCCCCAGAGATGGAACACCGGTCTTATAGCCCTGGTAATCTTTTCCTTCACCATTTTTTCCATGACAGGATGAGCATATCATGGAATATACTTTCGTGGCAGGCAGCTCAGGTCTCATTCCCCGGAATTCCTGCAGGGCTTCAACCCCGATATATTCATACGAAATATCCGGTTTTGCAAGTCCCATAGTAAAAGTCACCAGTGCCTGAAGCTCTTCTTCGGGAAGGTTCATCTGCAGCATATCCGAACCGGGAGACACCATTTCGGGATCCCGGAAATGTTCCTTCAGCCAATTCGAAATTGTCTGGTCTCCCTTAACGTTTGTAAAGCTATACTCATGTTTTGTTTTTTCTCCCTGCTCGGTGAGATCGGGACCGATAATCCCTCCTACTCCCCGGGCCTGGTGGCATCCCAGACAGCCTTCCCGGCTGAATACCTCTTTTCCGTGTAAAAAAGTGGCAGTGCCTTCGAGCAGGACTTGCTCGGAGAAAATACTGAGGTGGCATTTTCCACAGGAGGATTCGATATAGGGTGGGTGAAGCAGGGGGAAATTCCAATGTGTGGAGGGATCTTCACCAAATGCATTTATGCGGTCAATTGCTCTTCCTTGTCCCCCATGACATACCGTGCAACCGAATTTTTCAACCGGGTGGTTTGCCAGGTGATTGCCAGGATGCAGAGTATGAGGCTGGGATGCATCGGACATGGAAGGATTTTCAATACCCATATGGCAGGTGATACAACGATCGGTACGGTTTAGTCCCACGGGACTCACCTGATAGATCCTGTTCCTGGTTTCAATGCTTGCCTCCTCGTCTTCACTGTATTCCATTGCAAGTTCACGGTAGTCAGACTGATAGTGTTTCCAGTCCACCATAAAACTTTCACTGATCCAGGCCGTAAGCAAAAGCAGAACCAGGATGGTACCTGATACCAGGGTGATCCATCTAAAACGCTTTATGTATTTAGCCTCATCCATAGTTTAGAAAACTGGCCATTGGGCGGATGACCAGAAAAATTCCCAGTTCGGTCCCCTGAACCAGATCCCGATAGTTGTATATATAATAAATCCCGTCATGGTGCATGTAAACAATGACATTGCTGACATCCGGCTCGAACGGGTTCTCCGCCATGTCCATTTTGCCCAGAGAATATAGAAAAGTGCAGACAGGGTTGCAGGGTTAATGAGCATAACCAGGAACCGGGGTGTGCCGGGAAACCAGGTATTCAGCCATCCGTACCTTACGATGACAAATACCAGTGCCATGGTTACGATCATTGCAAAAAGAATTGACCTCCATGTTGTATGCCGACCCATCCTGCCGCTGAACCATACCCCTATATGCTCATCTTCCCTGTCGATGTAAGGAATAGAGATAAGGAATGTCAGGAAAAGAAGCGGGATGACGACTCCACCTGCGAAAGCCGAATAGGACACCAGTTCCTGTATCCCGAGAAAATACCAGGGTGATTTTGCAGGGTTTTCGGGGAATGCAGGATTGGCTTCTTCGAGTAGCGGGGCATCGAACAGGAAGGCCATGCTAAGAAGGACAGCGGCCGTCAATAATAGAATTCCCAGCTCAGCCACCATTACTACCGGCCAGGTATAGATCTTCTGGCTGGCCCCGGAATCTGCCATAGTGGTGGTATCAGAATTACCTGTGATGAGGGTGTCGTTATTGGCGGCAGCAATATTTGCGGGACGGCTTATTCCCCCGTCTTTGCGGATCCGCCAGATGTGAAGTCCTGTGAGAATCATCAGGGTTACCGGCAGGAATACAACGTGCAGCATGAAGAAACGGGATAATGTCGCCTGTCCGACCTGCTCATCCCCTAATAACAATCTTTTAATAAAACCTCCTATATCCAATACCTGGGTAATTCCAAGTATATCAGTCAGCTCCCTGAAGGAGGCGGCAATGTTTGAACCTATTGTCACGGCCCAGAAAGCGAGCTGATCCCAGGGAAGGAGATAGCCGCTAAAGTTCATGAACATGACCAGGAAGAGGATGACCACACCGAAAATCCAGTTCCGGCGCCTCCCGGCGAGATATCCGCCGGTGAAAAAGACACGGATCAGGTGGAGGAAGGAGATAATTACCATTCCGTGTGCAGCCCATCGATGAATGTTACGGATGTACCTGCCACCGGGGAGAACAAACATTATGTCTTTGACAGAATTGTAGGCGCGGTCGACCGAAGGAGTATAATTCATCATCAGGATTACACCTGTCAGGATCATGATTACAAACAGGAAGCCGAGCATGACTCCGAGTCCAAAGGTATAGGTGGTTTTCAGGGAATGGGGATGAACCTTGCTGGCATGGATATGCAGGAAGAAATTTTTGTTTATCCTTCCAAGCCTTCGCCTGTTATTTTCTGTCAGGGCCATCTACAGGTATAGTTTTTGGCTGGAATCCACCAGTCTTCCCTGGTCGACCACGATTTGTCCATCAGGATCTTTGTGCAGGGAATACCATGGCAGGTCTTTTGTTGCCGCTCCGGAGAGAACCTCGCCGTTTTTATTATAACATGAGCCGTGGCAGGGGCACTGGAATCCATCCTCGCTTTTTTCTATGATGCATCCAAGATGGGTGCATACCGCTGATACTGCTCGTATCCCTTCATGATCCCTGTAAACAAACAGTTGCCTGTCGGCCAGGTAGGTAAATGTATTGAACGGATAATTATTATTTCGGCCTATTTTGAAGCGTTTCTGATACTGGGTGAGTCGGGGGACAAACTGTCTCAGCAGGCTGATGCCGGCAAGGAGGCCAGCGGAAGCTGCCGCCCATGTGGCCAGGCGCCTGATGAAATCTCTCCGGCTATGTCCGGAATTGTTGTGATCGTCCATGGGTATCTGGGGTATC
>SDBV01008966.1_pt1 | contig 13384 bp, 11 predicted proteins | sample 2277081 | NCBI WGS metagenome assembly SDBV01 (sample SAMN10402039, study PRJNA504765) | marine sediment metagenome | isolation source: marine sediment core GS10_PC15, 223 cmbsf | place: Arctic Ocean: Southern Knipovich Ridge | collected 2010 | reverse complement strand
GCTCCTTCGCGATTTCCTCTTGCTAAGGTGTGCAAAGCTTCTAGAGCTTCGTTATTTTCGCTTGCTAAGTTCGTCAAACTTACTAGAGCTTTGTTATTTTCGCTTGCTAAGCTCACCAAATATGTTAGAGCTCCTTCGTGATCGTTTGCTAAGTTCGTCAAACTTACTAGAGCTTCGTTATTTTCGCTTGCTAAGCTCACCAAATATGTTAGAGCTCCTTCGTGATCGTTTGCTAAGCTCGTCAAACTTACTAGAGCTTCGCGATTTTCGCTTGCTAAAACCCTTAAAACGTCCACAACTTGTTTCATTTGTTCTTGGTTTTTAATACATAATAAAGATTCCTTGTAATATCTAACGACCAGGCTTAAATCTACACAATGTGGCTTCTCAGATAATTGGCTTGCATAATACTGAGCTGTTTGAAATAAAGTTTCAAAATTTTGACCATTAAAATGATTACCAATTCCTTTTCCAATTATTAAACCAGCTAAAATTGACGCAGTGACTTTTATATTCTTAAAACCCCCTACAAGAATTCCAAGAATAAATAAAGCATGTACTCCTCTTGAGAATATAGATGTTTGTTGCTCAAATATGACATATTTATCATCTATTGGACGCTGAGTTTCATAGGATGGAGAAATACAAGCTCTCGATATTAAAAATTGACACAGATTATTCAATTGACAAAAGCCCTTTGTTATAAGAGGCGCTGTATCTGCTACCTGAGGGTAAATAGGTTTTAAAGAAAAAATCATAGACACTAATTATCTCCATTTTTTTTATTTATCAGAGATAATTGTAAAACATAATCTAATAGTTTTCAAGATTTATTTTAATGCGTACACTAGCTTAGCATCATCGAGTTCATGTTCTTGATTATGAGTGGTTTGTGTGGATTCATGTCCCTTACCTGCAATGAGAATAAGGTCGTCTGGCTGGCTTGAGTAAAGCGCTTGTTGGATGGCTTTTTTTCGATTCGATTCAATTGTAAAGTTATTTTTTGAACAGCCTTTGGCTATTTCTTGACAAATAGCTAGAGGATCTTCATTGCGTGGGTTATCTGATGTGATAATTACATGGTCTGCAAGTGTGGTTGCAATATGGCCCATTTGAGGTCTTTTGGCTCTGTCTCTATTTCCCCCACAGCCAAAGACACAAATGAGTTTGCCTTGGCACAAAGGACGTAGTGTTTCTAATGTCTTTTTTAGAGCATCGGGTTTATGGGCGTAATCAATAAAGACATTGTCGATTCTTTCGAGTCTACCTTTGACTGTTTTAAACATTTGAAGCGCTTGGATCTGATCTTCCAGGGAAAAGTCATAAGCAAATCCAGAGGAAAGGGCTGCTAGAATATTGTACACATTGATTTTTCCAATGAGGTGCGTTTTTACATGAAAGGTTTGATCTTGAAATAGGAGATCAAATTGGGTGCCTTCTAAAGAAACATGGATGTTGGTTGCTTGGAAGTCGGCTGGATGGTCAATTCCAAAGGTAAGAGTTTTGCAAGGTGGATTGAGTGTCATGACTTTTGCATCATCTGCATTAAGGATGGCTGTAGCTTCAGGTTTGAGGTTTTCAAAGAGTTTGGATTTGGCATGGAAGTAGTCATTTAGTGTGTGGTGATAGTCTAGATGTTCATGAGAAAAGTTGGTAAAGATTGCCACATCAAAATCAATTCCATGTGTGCGTTTTTGATCAAGTGCATGGGAAGAGACTTCCATCACATAAGCTTTTTTGTTTTGCATTTGTGATAAGAGCTGATTGAGTTGAATGCTATTTGGTGTTGTAAGGTTGGACTGGGTTTCGATTGTGCCGATAAGGCTAATCGGTGTGTTGAGAGAAGAAAAAATATGTTCAATTAAGTGGCTTGTTGTCGTTTTTCCGCTAGTGCCTGTGCAGCCGATCATGGTGAGGTTTTGAGATGGGTTGTTGTAAAATGCGTTTGCAATTTCTGCCATCGCAACATCGACATCATCAACGATAAGTTGAGGAATATCGAGATCGAGTTTTTGAGATGTGCAGAGTTGAATGGCTCCTTTTTGGATGGCCTGATGGATGTGTTCTTGTTTGGTGTTTTTGCGCACAAAAAATAGCGTGCTTTTTTGGACCGTTCTAGAATCTAGAGATAGGTGTTTTATGTTAGCGGGCATTCCACTGTTGATAAAGTTCTGCAAGCTCTTTTGTTTTTTTGACATAATGGGCCTTTTCAAAATCATAGCGGATATCATTTTGAGGATATCCGTATGGATCATCTTCTTCAATACCTAAATAATCGAACACTTGCGTCACAACTTCTCGAAAAATAGGCGCTGCACAGATGCCCCCGTGTTGGTTTCTTCCCAAATAAGGAATAAATTTGACCTCAGGTTCATCCACTGTCACAATCATACAAAGTTTCGCATTTTTTGCAGGAGAAAATCCAACAAAAGATGAAAAGTGTTTATCCTTGGAGTAGGTTCCGTGGATCACTTTTTCAGAGCTTCCTGTTTTGCCAGCTTCGGTGTAGCCGTAGACATTTGCAAGGCGAGCTGCTCCTCCTATTTTGGTCACATATTGGATCGCCTCTACCACACGATCTACAATTTTTTTGGGCAAAATTTGGATTCTTTTTGGAACATGTTCGTGCAACACTTCACCTTCTGACGTGATTTTTTTTATGAGCGTGGGCTTAACAAGATAGCCTCCATTGGCGAGCGCAGAAAAAGCCGTGACCATTTGCATGGAACTTGCAAGTAAGTTATGCCCCATGGCAAGAGAATAGGGCGTGGGTCTGGACCATTCTAGTGTTCCATTGGGATGCAAGCGTCCAGGTTTTGGGACTATTCCTGCTTGTTCTGAGGGAAGTTCGATGTGTGTTTTTTGACCAAAACCAAAGAGTTGTAAGGCTTCTCTGTACCATTCATTGCCAAAGGTAGCGATAATTTTTTCTACAAGGCGTGCCATGTAGATATTGGAAGATTTCTGGATGGCCATGTTCATATTTAAAAAATAGTGCAAACGTACATCTTTTAGCGGCTTTGTTCTTCCTGGAAAGATGGGATTGGTTGTGGGTGTTTTGGCTTCGGGATCAAATAGAGGAGATTTGTTTTGCTTGGCAAGGATTTCGTTACCCAAAAGTGCAATGGCACAAGTGATGGGCTTCATAATGGATGCTGGTTCATAAAGGTCGGTAATGCCTCGATAGCGTGTATGATCGAGCAAGCTTTCATCGTTGAAATAGCTGGTGTATTCATTGGGATCAAAAAAAGGATATTGCGCAAGGGCTAAAACGTGTCCGTTTTGAGGATCTAGTATAATTGCCCAGCCTCCCTTGGCTCCTGCTTTGATCACACCTTCTTTAAGCGCTTTTTCACAAATGGCTTGGATGTGGTGATTGATGGTCAAAAAGACCTTAGCTCCATTCTTGACTTTTTGGATCTCTTGACCTAAGTTGATTTTTCGTCTTGGTGTCACTAGATGTTTTTGCTTACCAAAGCTTCCTTGCAATACCTTATTTAGTTCCATCTCCAAACCCCCTGTCGGAAAGGCTCGTTTGGTGATGGGATCTTTTTCATCACGCACCGTATGTAAAACTTGGCCAAGCAAGTGACCAAAAGGGTATTGTCTTTTGGTATCTTGAGTGAAAAAGAGTGCGTTTGTGGGAATTTTGTGCTTTTTGGAAAATCGTGCAAAAAATAGCTCGACATCATGCTTTTCTTTAATATCAATAAAGGCTTTGATTCTTCGTGCGCGTGCTTGTTTGTAAAACTCTTGTTGTGTTGTCTCTTCTTCCAAATTTAAAAGTTGGCAAAGTTGATGACACAAAGTGGGTTTTAGCTCATCTGGGATACTTTTTGGATCAACGAAAACGTGGTACTTGACCACATCGACAACAAGCGGCGTATGGGTAGTCTCTCCTTTTAAATTGTTGGAATAAAAGACCCCTCTTTGAAATGCCACCTCTTCAATCTTTTCGTACTGATTTTGGGCAAGGTGTAGCCATTTTTCATGTTCGATGACTTGAATTTGAAAAAAACGATAAAATAGAAGACCAAAAAGACAAAAAACAAAGGCGATCAAAAAGGTCAATCGCGTTAAATCGTGCCAGTTTTTATTCATTGGAAGCAAAAAACTCTTCAGATTTTTTGATTTCTAGCTTAGCAATATGGGTCTGTTTTGGAAAAGCTAAATGTCGAAATTGATCATTTTGGGCAAAAAGCATAAGCTGATTGGGATCTTCAAATTGCTGGATTTCAAAAAACATCTGCCGATTTAATTCTTTAAGCTTTTGTACATCCTTGACAAGGGGTTGGAGTTTAAATTGTTGATGAACAACTTGATTTTGGACAGAAACATAGGAGTAGAGTAAAAAAGATAAGCACACGATACATCCAAATAGTCGAATACTTTGCATAGCTACACCTTTCTAAATGCCCTTAATTTGGCACTTCTTGCTCGTTTGTTTATTTTAGTCTCTTCTTTGGGTGTTAGGGGTTTTTTAGTTAAATTGCAAACTTTTGGTATCAATTTTTCCCCTTCGATCTGTTTCGCGCTGTTTTCCCTAATGAAATTTTTTACAATTCTATCTTCAATCGAATGGAAACTGATCACAACGCAAATGCCCCCCTTCTTTAGCATTGAGAGCGCTTTTGGCAGCGCTTCTTGCAAATGCTTCACTTCTTTGTTGACAGCAAGCCTAAGTGCTTGAAAAACAAGCGTTGCACTATTGTGCTTGCGTGTTTTTATCAATAACCCCTCCAAGCAATGGATCAGGTCAAATGTTGTTAAAATGGGCTGTTTTTTTCGAGATTGCACAATGCGTTTTGCAATGGCCTGAAAGTTTCTCACATCCCCATTTTTAAAAAGTTCACCAAGCTCCTTTTCTGTCCACGTGTTGATAATGTCTTTTGCACATACAGGATCTGTCTGATCCATGCGCATATCTAGAGGGCTGTTGAACCGAAAGCTAAATCCTCGCTTTTCTTCGTCAAGCTGCATGGAAGATACCCCAAGATCAAATAACACACCGTCAACTTCCTTAATCCCCACAATTTTTAGATGTTGATCAAGTGCATTAAAATCCCCATGCACGTACTTAACTTTCGCTTCAAAAGCCCCTAAATTTTGTTTTGCTAGTTTTAGAGCACTTTGATCTTTGTCAATGCCAATAAGTAATGCTAATTCTGGATGGTTTTGTAAAATCGCCTTTGCGTGTCCTCCAACACCCAAATTGCAATCTAAAAAAGTGCTCATCTTATCCCCAAATAACGCAAGCACCTCGTCAACCATCACACTTTTATGTTTTGACTCTAAACTAAAACCTCCTCCTTAACTCTGTCTTCCTCATCCAAAAGTTGGAATGCATCTTGCGCAAGCGATGCAATGCTATTTTCACCGCTCAAAACGAGACGCAAATTCTCTTCATAAATCTCTTTTGGCCAAAGCTCGATCTTATTTAATACCCCAGCAACAACAATCTCTTGCTTTAAACCAATTGCCCCCTTAAGCATTGGCGGAATAGAAATCCGTCCGATGCTATCACACGTTGTTTTATGAAGAGTTGAGAAAAACAGTGTGAAAAACTTTTGTAAATGTGGAGAATGCTGCTTTTTTCTGAAACGCTCAACAATGGTTTCAATCTCAGACCTTTTATAGATCACCAAAGATCCATTTTGTCCAAGAGCCAAAGTGCATTGCAATTCGCCATCTTCAATCAAACCATGACGCATTTGGATCGGCAGAACAAAACGATTCTTTTGATCCAACTTTGCGATATGTGATCCATTAAAGTAATGTTGGCTCATATTTTTTCCACATTTTTCCACAGATTAACACCAAGTTAAAGTTTTGACAACTTTTTTCTGTATTTTTAAAAAAATAATCGTTTTTTTTCATCCCAATCTCTTTTAAAATTTGAGACTTACATCAAAATGTAAAAAAGTGGGAATGAGTGGTAAATTTAAATGTTTTAACTAATATTACGTATTATCTTCTATTCGTCGGAAGCATTAGTCTGCGGAAAAGTTCTCCTTTCGCTCCCTCTCTATTCGGTTAACTAAAGGGAAGGTTGCAAAAAAACCTCTCTTATTTCTATGATGTGAAAAGGAGTGAAAAAATATGGCAGAGCCAACAGATCTTACAAGCCCGATAACATACGGCTCAACGCCGTCTAGCGTCTACAGTGATTATGAAGTCAGACAACAAGGGTTGAAAGAAGCTAGGCCCATTTTTGATGAATCACAAATCATCGAGTCTCAAACCAAGATTGATACGACAGCACCGACACCTTCCTTTTTGCAACTTCAGCTTGAAATATTGCCGAATCCCCGTGATACAGACCCGGGAACACCCAAAGGATTTGCGACAAATACACTCTTTACAAGAGAAGCTGTCATGCGCCAATTTGGTCCAGCTTCGCACCAAGAGGCTCTTTTGGATAAGTTGGCACAACTTGCCCTTGAAACAACAAGTCCACAAGAGGAAAAACAGATCGAACATACCACACGTTTTGTAGAAACTCTGCAAAGCTTAAATCTTATTTCTCAGATGGTATTTCAAGAACAAGATAGAATAGGAAAAGCTTAAATATGGATATGCAAGCCATCCTTGGTTGGTCAGACAAACACTTGAAAGAAGCGCGCTCTTGCGGTTACTTATACTATAAACAAGGCGCCTATGATATTGCCAATAAAATCTTTCAAATGCTCATTGCAATAGATCCTAACAATGTCTACGATCAACTCATGCTAGGCTCGATTTCTTTAGAGCTCGATGACGCTCAAGCAGCCCTTGAAAACCTTGATTTTGTGTTAAAAACAGATCCTGAAAACAAGCATTCCCTTTTCTTGCGTTTTAAAGCTTTGCTTCTTTTGCAAAAAAACAAACAAGCACAAGATATGGCGTCCATTTTGATGCACACTGCTTATCGATCAAAAATCGTAGCTCTTTGCAAAACGTACCACCTGCCTCTTCTATTTTAAACCCAATTGACAATTAACTGATGTTACGCAGTAAATTCTATTCATAGAAGAGGCGAAAGGTGTAAGATACAAGGATGTCCGACAAATGCAACTCCATAGAGTTGTGTGAGGAGGAAGACGCAGTAGATTGCTCTTTGCAGCCCTCCTATGAATAGAATTTACTGCGCAACATCAGTTGTAGTTTTTTTTCTTTGCTAAATTTGGCGTTTTTTGTAATATGGCCACATGAATCGTTTTTGCTTCCTTGTTTCGATTTTCGCTTTGACAACATGCGCTCAGGCAGATGTTTTTTCCTATTCACAAAATAATCCGCCACTGCAGCACTGTATACAAGACAAAGCAGATACTTCTTGTTTTCTTGTAAATGGTGATTTTGTGCTTTCTAAAATCACAGCAACGCCAACAAATGCTTTTTATAGAAAGACAGCGAGTATAAACGGATTTTCTCACAGAACATATGATTTTCATGATAAAGAAAAAGTTGGATTTCGCGTCGGCGTAGGAGCTGGCATACACAATCGGTTTAATTTTAGTTTACAATATACACATTTTAGAGGCGGTAACCATCATACCTTTGAATTCAGTGAACCTGCTGCGGCAGATATCAATAATTTCAAAGATCTACAAAACTTACACCAATTCCAAAATCCTGGGGTTGATTATACCATAGAGCCCTACTCTAAGCAAAAACTACGTTTGCAAATGGCGGATTTATTGTTGCAAACAGCTCATTGGATGAATACAAAGTTGCGATTCCAACCCTTCGGTGGAATCCGCTATCAATATTTTAGAAGACAGCTTGTCACCCATACATATCTTTTTGAAAAAATCGGTCCTTCCCAAAAGAAAAACTTACAAAATCTTTTTTCTAAAGTAACTTTTCGTATTCAGCAATTGGGCGTTCTTGCAGGAACAGATGTCAGATATGTCTTTACTCGTCGTTTTTTCCTCTTTTCTAATCTCACAGTGGGACTTTTTTCAGGAACGCACAAAAGAAAGTATCTTGCACGCTGGCAGGAATTTGATACGACTATTTCTTACCAGGATGATATCGAGAAACTGGACATAAGAATCCGCGAATTACACAACGACAAAATGGCCAACGGAAATGACGAAAAAAAACTCAAAGATATTGAAAAAAAACTGGAAGTCGAAGAAAGGGCACTCAATAAACTTAAAGAAGATAAAGTTAAAAATGAACGATTACTCTTTAGAAATGAAAATGTCTTAACGCATTTTCAACCTCTTGTGCAGCTGCAGTTTGGTCTTGGGTTTAATGATGTGATCAACGATTGGTTCTTAATTTCTTTTAGGATCGCCTACGAAGTCTCTTCGCAATTCGATCCTAATGCAAGAGCCATTAACCCACAGCCTATGGGTACACCAGATCCTCTTAGATTTAATGATTCTATCCAAACAAGCGCTTTAATCATTGGCTTTACATTTGGGTTCTAACCTGAGGTTTTAGAATAAGATCTCGAACGGTTGTACAAATCCATTCAACATCCTTTTTTTGCACATCTGGGTGCAATGGAAGCGTGAGCGCTTGGGCATAAAAATGTTCTGCATTTTCTACCTCAAGTTCTGATTTAAACAGATGAGGTTGGATGGCTGAAAGATGATGAAGAGGTTTATAATGCACATCTGTTTGAATTCCTTTTTCCAAAAGCATTTGTTGAAAATCCATTCTTGATATACCAAGTTCTAAAAAATCAATGAGCACCACACAAAGATGGAATCCGCTTGTTTCTTGCGTGTTGATCTCACAGAATTTTAAATGAGGAATATCTGCTAATAACTCCTTATAAAGCGCGTATATTTTTTTTCTTTTTTCTAAAAAAATGGGCAGTCTTTTAATCTGGGCTAGACCTAAAGCCGCTTGAAGTTCTGTCATGTGAAAGTTGCCAGAGAGACAGAGGCAATCATACTCAAATCCTTTTTTCTGGATACCATTGTTCCTGAAAAGACGCAGTTTTTCCAAAATGTCTGGATTGTTTGTCGTCACGCATCCACCCTCCCCTGTTGTCATCACTTTGGCAGGATGAAATGAAAACACACATAGATCTGAATACATGCAAGAACCGATGTAGTTTTGATCGCTATCTTTTGCATATAAAGCATGCGCTGCATCTTCAAGAATCGATACGTTGGGATATTGCAATCCATCTAAAAATGCTGTCAAAGAGACAACCTCGCCACCATAATGCATAGGAACAAAAATCACTCTTCCACTCTGTTTTTGACATAATTGCCGAGCGTGTTTTATATCCATACATCCATTTGAAAGCACATCAATTAAGCATAATTTTGCACCTCTTATGAGCGCAAAACTACAGGTCGCAACATAAGTGATGGGTGTTGTCAAAAGAGTACAAAAACGATCGACATCTAGCGCAAAATAGGCTGCCATTAAAGCTGAGCTTCCTGAATTAAATACCACGCAATATTTTGCACCTAAAGTTTTAGCAAGTGTATCCTCAAACTCTTTTACCACCTCCCCTCTTGTAATTTGCTCGGACTTTAACACATGTGTTACTTGTTGAATGTCTTCATCGAAAATACAGGGTTTTGCATAAGGCATTTTTTTCATGAAAGTAAGCGTAACAGCTTTTATCTTTTTTTAAAAATGAGACTAACATTACACACTAACTCCAAATCATAGAAAGGCTGCAAAAAACGATCTAATTCGTATTCTTCCTCACACAACTCTTTGGAGTTGTGTTTGTCAGACATACTCGTATCTCATTTCTTTCGCTCTTTCTCTAAATTGAATTTCGTGTGTAATGTTAGTTCAGAACAGCTTTTGAGCCTGTTTTCAAAAAGTTCTTTAACATAGTTTTTTCATCTTTAATATTTTACGAAAAACTTTTGAAAAGTATTGCACAAACAAAAAGTTGATGTTAATGTAGCGCACACAGAACATTTGAACACATAGTCTGTGGAAATGTTTAAAACTAAACTCAAAAGAAGTTGACTCCCCATCAAGTTTTTTTGAGCATCAACCCCAGGATGTAGTATGGACAAAAATGCCCCACATGCTATCTGGATGCACTTTTTGCATCACGTCAAAACAAAATGTTCTTCAATTGCTTACCAAAACTGGCTAAAACCCATCAAAGTAAAAACAGACACGCAAAAACTCATTCTTCAAATCCCTAATGTCTATGTAAAAGAATACCTCTATAGCCATTTTCAAGATGATCTTTATACCTTGATAGAAAAACAGATGCCCCTTGATTTTGAAATTGTTAAAACGCACGTTCAAGACATACCTAAACACGCAGTTCCATCCACCATCCATACACTCCACCAATTCAAACTTAATAAGCTGTATACATTTGATCACTTCGTTGTGGGACCAGAAAATAGTTTTGCTATGCAAATTGCAAAAAGCATCGCAACAGGAAATCAAAACAACTGCAACACGGTATTATTTTATGGCCATGTGGGACTTGGAAAAACGCATCTTTTGCATGCAATAGGACACGCTCTAAAAATAAAACGTCACGCTAAAATACATCTAACAACTACGGAAGACTTTATTAATGAACTTGTCGAAAATCTAAAAAATCGTTCTTTAGATCGCATGAAACGTTTTTTCAGAAGCCTCGATGTGCTTTTACTAGACGACATTCAATTTCTGCAAAATCGCCTAAATTTTGAAGAAGAAATCACCAATACCATTGAAAGTTTGATCCATCAAAACAAACAGGTTGTGATTGTATCTGACAAAAATCCATCGCAGCTTGCGCTTTCCAATCGACTTGTGGGTCGTTTGCAAGGAGGGATGGTCGCAAAAATTGAAACCCCTGAAGAAGAAACACGTATTGCCATTTTGCAACACAAAGCGACGCAAAAAGGGTTTGAGTTATCCTATGAAGACGCTCACTTTTTAGCACACCGTTTAACATCCAATGTACGCGAAATTGAAGGTGCGCTAAATTTAATCCAAGCCCATTTAAGATTTTACAATCAAAAACCTGACTTGCAACACGTTTTAAGTGAATGTATCCAAGTGATCCCTAAGCAGCACATTCAACTCAATAATGTTTTAAAATCTGTTTCTAAAGTACTCCATATTTCCATTGAGGACTTGAAGGGTAAAAAAAGGACCAAACATATTGTTAATGCACGTCAGATTGCCATGTTTTTAGCTCTCAAATTTGTTAATGAAGGTGTGTCTATTTTAGCCAGTGCATTTGACAAAACACATTCAACACTGCTTTATGCGGCAAAGATGATTGAAAACAAGCAAAAAATCGATCCTGTGCTTGCAAATCAGATTAGCAGCATTGAAAAGCTGATTAATTAATTTTTTGTTAACTGATGTTACGCAGTAAGTTCTATTAGAGGAAGAGCGAAAGAGGCGATATACGAGTATGTCCGACAAACACAACTCTAAAGAGTTGTGTGAGGAGGAATACAAAGTAGATCGCTTTTTGTAGCCTTCCTATAATAGGAGTTAATGCGTAATATCAGTAAATTAAACAAAGCTATTAGAATTTTCTCGCAAAAATGCTTTTTGCCATTGGTATAAAACCCAAAAAAGTTTTACCATACCTTTATGATCAAGTATAAAAAAACATTTATTCTCCTTTTAACCCTATTTCTCTTAGGTCTTTTTCATGAACCTATTGTGAAGTATTCAATCTTTAAATTTTTAAAGCACAAAATCCATATTGCAAAAATAGGCTCTTTAGAATTTGAAAGTATCCGATTTTCAAATGGAACGATTGTTTTGCAAAAAGTCGTCTGTTTTTCAAAACAAGATCCAAACTACCATTTTGAAATTGAAGTTCCCCAGATCGAATGCATTCTTGATTTTAGTCTTGTCAAAGCAAAGTTTGACCTTCAACTCATCCTTCATGATCCTGAGATTAGGCTTCACAAAAAGGGAAAAGATTTTGCAAAATCACCCCTACACCAACTTTTAGCACAAGATTTATTAGCAATTAAATGGAAAGGGTACAATGTTCATTACAAATTATATGACACCACAGGTACCAATCACCTCCCTTCTGTAATAGAACACTCAATACGTTATATTCATATTGATCATGAAAACAAAGATTATAAGGCGGAATTTTCGAATTTTTGTAATGGAGGAGTCTTTGTTTCTTTAAATCCTATTAAAGATCGCTATGCCATTGATTTTCGCATGATTAATGTCGACGGGGTTGCATTAAAAAAACTTTTAAGTTTTACAGAACTTGTTGATGTGAATTCTCTGAAACTTTCTGGAAATTTGCATGGACATTTGCATTTGAACATTGGAAAAGATGGTATTTATGTTTATTCCGGAAAACTCAAATGCAACGATTTTGTCTTTTGTTCTAGTACACTCAACACTCATCTTAAAGCAAAAAAACTTTCAACATTTCTGACAACAAAAAATAATCGTAATGTGATGGACGAAGATATTTGGCAGTTTTTAACCTCCTTTGTCCAAAAAGTCAAAGCGAAAATTCGAGTCAAAGAAGGCGAGTTCTTATTACCTATTAAAAATCAAAAAACGACCCTTTTGACATCTGTACAAGGGCAATTGGAAGTAGGATATAAGCATTCTACATTTAATTTAGAGGGTATTTACAATGCTTTTGATCAAAACCATCCTTTTAAAATGAAAGGCTCCATCACACCAAAAAATTTCAAACAAAGCCGCATGACATGCCAATTTTCATTTCTCGACTCTTCTCCTATTTTACTCACATGTGGATTTGATTTTTCACTATTTCAAAACCATCTCATTGACTTAGATCTGATTTCTTTTAAAAATAGTCGTCTGGATTTGGTTTTCCATCTTCTTTGTCAAAATTATGAGCCTTTTTGTGATTATCAACTTCTTAGCAACAGTATAGGTTTTAATCTAAAAATGCATTTTTTAAAAACAGCATTAAAAACTCTCCAAATAAACAGATTTTACGGTCTTAATTTAAAAATACGCAATGTTGCAAAAGATTTAAGTTTCGATGCAAAAAAATGCAAAAGTGTTTTAACCTTTGACGCTCAAAAAAAACACTTAGTTTACGGAAAATTTGATGTCGATACATTTAGAATGACGTTTGAAAACAAAGTGATTTTTGAAAATTTACATGCAAAAATGGAGATTGAAAATTCAGAGTTAAAAAAACTCTTTTGCCATTCTCATAGCGATAATACAGAATTGCAGCTTGAAGTCGGTGGAAAAAATAAAATTGGCACATTTTCTTATAAAGGCCCTTTAAACAAACTTCCTGCTTTTAAATTCTTCCCCCTTTATTTGCCTCCTGAAAAGAATGAGATTTTAATCCAAGCTAGCCTTTCAAAATTGGGTCCTTATTTAAAACTGCTTGGAGGAGTTGACTTTTCAAATAGTGAAAAAGACGCTCGCATTGATTTTGCTTTTGATTTAAAAGATGTTCTAAAAGAGGGAAATTTAAATC
>SDBV01008965.1_pt1 | contig 13384 bp, 15 predicted proteins | sample 2277081 | NCBI WGS metagenome assembly SDBV01 (sample SAMN10402039, study PRJNA504765) | marine sediment metagenome | isolation source: marine sediment core GS10_PC15, 223 cmbsf | place: Arctic Ocean: Southern Knipovich Ridge | collected 2010 | reverse complement strand
CTTTTTATGTCAATTTCAACAACTAAACCATTATTTACTGAGGTCTCTTTATAGTCTGATTCCATTCCTATAATCATAACTAAATTAAGTAGTCATTTCTTCAAGTAGTATGATTTTGTTCTCTAGATATTAAGATCAGGCTGCGGGGATATGAACCCAATGCTCCTATAATCTGATTATCAAATTATAACGCCCTGTAGAATTTTTCGGTGCTCCGAATAAGCTACCTTGATTTTTGCTAAAAAAGTCAAGTTCAATTTATGCCAATTTTCCGCAAAACTCAAAATGAACCCTATATACTTATGTGGCCTTCTCTGAAAACTAAATCATAAAATATTAGACATAACATTTTTGGAATATCCATTATCACTCAATAATCCTCCCCCAAATAATTGAGGCAGGGGAATTGCTGGCTTTTATCCAGGTATCCTCCCCTGTAAATTGGCAGGTAAATAATGGGACGTTTTTAATGGGTGATAATTCCAATTCTGACCGATTTTCGGGTAAGGCTACAAGTAAGTCTTCAGAAATATCATTGTTCGACTTTTCACAAAAATCTATTGTCAGAGATATTGGCAAGTCTTAACATCGACAGGTAATTCTGTTTTAGTAAAAAAGATTATTTTTGTTTTGATTGTTCCTGTTAATATCAGTATTTTCAAAAGATACAAAGAAATCAATGAAACTATCGAAGATTGATATCGAAAATTTTAGGAGTTTTCGTAAACTTCAAATTAGCGACTTCCAGGATTTGAACCTGATAGTTGGTAATAACAACCTCGGAAAAACCTCTATCCTCGAGGCTATATTTTTGTCCATTGGGTTTAGTAATCCGCGATTGGTACTTGAGGTGGACAGACTGAGAGGATTGATCCATGATGAATCCGTTGACTTTAGGTTTATTTTCCATAATATGGATTACAACCAAGAAATTAGGATAAACTCCGAATTTGGTCGGGAGGATCAGTTTCGCAAGTTAATTGTTAATCCTATATCAGAGAAGATTGAAATAATTGAGGACAAAAATATAAAAAAGGAAATTATAGCTACCTCCGATAGCCATCAGGAATCAAAAATCAGTGGGATTAAATTTGACTTTAGTATTAAGGAAGATGACAATACTGAATATCGCAGCGATGTTTCTCAATTAGAGAAAACTACCACAGGCCATAAAATAACTGGTCCGAATCAATATAAGGAAAAGATACCTGGTGTGTTTCTCAGGCCTACATCTTCAGCTGCAGAATTACACGATAGGCTTGATAAGATACTAATCAATAAGGAACTGGATAGATTTATAAAACCTCTTAAAAACATTGATAATCGAATAAGCAATATTAGCCTCGGTTCAAAAAACATGGTCTATTTTGATATTGGCCTTGATAAGCTTGTGCCGATTCAAATTATGGGAGATGGGATTATAAGATTATTATCGATCCTCACAGCAATCGCTTTTGCCGAACACGGGATTGTCTTGATTGATGAGATTGAAAATGGATTTTATTATGGCGGCCTTCATAAAGTTTGGGCTTCCATTTATGAAGCGGCCAAGTATTATAACGTTCAGGTCTTTGCAACAACCCACTCAAAAGAGTGTATTCAATCATTTAGTAAAATCTGTTCGGGTACTCTAATAAAGGAGGATAGCCTTCGTTTATTCCGGATTGAAAAGAAACCCAATGATTTTTTCAAAGTGATTAAATACGATCAGGAACTATTAAGTACTTCAATTGAAAGTGACTGGGAGGTCCGATGAGTATCATAATCGAAAGATCAAAATTGTTATTGGTTGAAGGAAAGGACGAGGTCAATTTTTTTGACTCACTGATTAACGACCTTGGTTTAGTTGATATACAAATAATTGATTTTGGAGGTAAAACTAATTATCGTGCAAATATTAGGGCGCTACCGAATATTCCTAAATTTGATTTAGTAGACACAATTGGCATAACTCGAGATGCCGATAACGCTGATCCGATCAATGCATTCCAAAGTATTCGGTCTTCTTTAATTGCTGCTAATTTACCTTTGCCACCCTCGATTAATACCTTCACGACAACACCAGTTTCGATTGGCATATTTATATTGCCTGATAATCTAAGTCACGGTATGTTGGAGGATTTATGCCTCAGGACCATTGAAGATGATCCGATTGAGAGATGCATTAATACATATTTAAATTGCGCGAATCCTGATGTGACTGGGTCTTCAAAAGCCAAGGTTCAATGTTATTTGGCTGCTCAAGAACCTATAGTAAATAGTTTAGGTCTTGGTGCTAAAGCCTCACATTGGAATTTTAATTCAGATAAATTCGATCAAATAAAGACCTTTCTATTTCACTTTAACAGAATTCAATCTTAGCACAAGTGGATGCAATAAGTGAGTGCAAAAACGACAGAAGCACAATATTGTAGGTCTTCAAAACAATCCGAACTTTTTCAAGTAAAAAAGTTAGGTGTGGTTAACAAAATAATTGTCCGGTTATTTATCTGATTCGGTTGCTGGATCTGATAAACCAGTAGTAAGTCAATCAATGCAAATAAACGGACGTTTTATTGAAGATTACTTTTGAACGAAAAATGACCCCCGAGTGGATTTCCCGGCTCGAAGCGATAATCATCTTTTGGCCATTTTGATTAGACGCAGTGAGGCTGCCAAAGCATTTAATTTTATGGGATTGGCTAAAAGCCATCCACATCTCGTTGGATATACCTTAGAACCCTTATTAATGTGGATGGAGAATGGGTATGGAAATGGCAGAATTATAAGTTGACGTTACTAAAACATCTATAGATTTCCTACTGACTTCTTTAATGTGTCTGAAATCCCGGATTTTATGCGCATATCCGGGAAATATCCCAAAAACCAGGGCAGGAACAAGAAAAATCCGGTGTCGAGAATAGTTCCCTCACCGGATATTCAAAAAACGTCAATTATGCGAATATCCCTAATTATTCATGAAGTTGAATTTTTAAATAAATTTTCCTCTGAGAACTCACCGCAAAACCGCAATTACTTAATAAGTTAAGCATTTTTGAAAATAAAGCCTTATTTATAGGGCAATTTGATTTTTCCCAAATAAAATTTGAGGTTGGTAACTCTTCGGATGCGATACCTTCTTGCAAAGAATCTTGTATTACTTTATTAATATCATCAACGTCATAATCGTAATTTTTAAAGATCAGAAAAATCTGACGTGCTATTACTCGACTAAACTTGTCTTTTCCCAACGCAGATTTTCCCGCTTCCGACAGTCTATTGTCTGTCGTTAGCAAATCTAGATGGTTTTTACATAAACCGACAGTGTGCTTAATCACTTTTTCAGATAACCTAAGTTCATTTTCCTTTGAGACCTCATTGAACTGATAAGTATAAAAAATAGATGGATTCTCGAAAATTAATTCTTCAATTAAATCATTCCCTTTATCAGAAACCTCAGGGCCATTTGCCGTCTTTAAAACATAATAAACTTTATTGTAAATCGATTTCGGACTGGGCATAATTATATTTATATTTAGCTATAGGTATGTTTTGTTTAATCCATTCCTTTAGATTTTCCAGTGAACTTAGCAACTGACTTTTTGCTTGTTTTTCAAAGCCATCCTCAGTTATATAACTCGAAATCTCAATACCAACTTTTTTGTTGTTATAAAGTTTTACAGCATCCTCCCAGTTTCGTTCATAGTACCATTTTTGTTCATCCAAACTCAGCTTATTATACTTTAAAATCTTTTGGGGATAATTTACGAATTCAGCACAATAGCGAAGAACAAGACTTAAACCAAAGCTTTCTTCCGATTTACTGTATATCATATTACTTTTCAACTTTTTATTCCAAATTAGACCAGGCTTTGACTGACATACCTCAAAGGCCAGTTTGAACTCAGGTTTATATGAAATATTAAATGAGTCAGATAATTTTTTATAGGCATTTATATAGTTTTTCTCGTTAAAGACGGCTTTTCTGTATGCTTCTTCCATATAAGAAAGTAAGTGCTTTGTGGTTTCAATAAAGGATGGATTCTGGCCATCTTTTTGTAATTCATCAATACATTGATTGATTATTTTCACCTGACCATCCTTGGTTGTGTGAATTAGAACATCACTAAACTCCTTTTCTATATCCTCAATTACATCCTTCCAGTTAGAATGTGTTCCTATTGCTCTAAGCTCCTCCTCGCTTAAATTTTTTAGGCAATTCGCAAGTCCAGTTATAAGTTCTTTCTGTTCATTATTAAATCTAACATCAATGCTTATACTAGAAGGACTAGGGTCTACAGTCCAGACTTTATTATATGGATCAGAAATTAACCTACTTTCATCCGTTTTTATAATCTTTAAGTACCTATTCAAACCATTTCGCTTAAAAGTTTCTATTATCTCAGGTAAAAAAATTCTTTGTGTAGGTATTTGTCGAGATACTCTTCTTCCATGCTTGCTTCTAACGATATGAAAACTATTGAAATTGAGGACTGTTTTGGAATTTAGATTTGTTTTATAAGCGTTTACAAATCTAAGTGTGAAAGTTGCAATTTTTTCAAAAACAACAAGATCTATCCCCTTTGTTAAATCAATATCATTCTGTTTGCAATAAGCGGCTAGTAGATATTGTAATACCTGTAAAAACCTGGGAATATGATAAGCAGAGTCTTCTAACATTTCTGTCAATAATTAATTATTAACTTCATGATTTCCAAGGGAATCCATTTTGGTCTGTAAAGTCTATAAGCATTTGGGTAACAACTTCTCCATCAATCTCAAAGGTCCTCACTCGGTATAATTTAGTATCTCCATTATGATCAATATATCTTTTTTCAACATGTGTAATTATAAGCCCACTATCAATCATTAAGTCGAATAAACAACTTATTTCTTGTTGTTCGGTCACACCAATTTCCTTGGCAATTGAATAAATTTCCGATGATCTCAACCCAAACGGATGTGGGTTTTTAACAAGCGTATCGCTATAAAGATCAAATTTCTTATTTAAAATTTTATATAAAATACCCTGAGCAAGAGAAAATGACTCCCTATAAAGTTTAGAATCGTCTACATTTGCATATACATTCGGAGTTACCTTAGAAATTTTGGATTTAGCCTGATTTCCCTTTTTCCGGGCTTTCAATACACAACTATTTATTCTATTCGTTATTGATTTGATATCAAGAAATGGGTACATTACTCTTAAGTGATTAAGAGTATAACTACTTCCTGGAAAATCGAGGTCGTTAATTGAAGGCAATACTAGTTCTTCTTCTGATTCCGAAATGTAACCGGCACCAGCTAAAATCTTTATAATCCAAGATAACACATCAATCGCTGCAAGGAGTCCAATTGCATAGAAAACAGAATTATTAGAATTAGAAAGTTGATTACCGAAGATTTCAACTATCTCAATGCTTTCCTCCCACTTCTCATTCAATTCACATGGTACTGCAGGATAACAAATAGGCAGGATTGCAATTTCTCCATTCGGCCTTTCTATAATTCTACATTTCATTACAATATTTTCTGTAATGATTCCGTCCGGATATAGATGATCATTTAAAATTTTATTGACTACAGTTCCATTTTCATCTCTTTCTGAAATCAAGACTGTAATATTTTTTCGATTTGATTGAGAATTAAAACTTATTACCTTACCAGAGATTTGTAGTGCCTGAATTAATTCTGTAAAATCATATTTTGGCTTAAGGCGTATTTCTATATGTTCAGTATCTAATAACAAAGATCCCGTCCGCTCTAGTAAACTTATTATGCGGTTTCTAACTAAGGAATAACTATAATCATCTAGATTCTTATAGTACCATTTTGTTATTGGATATTCAAATCCATCACAACTGATTGACAGATTTGATATTTGATGAATAGCAAAAACTGCTATCATTAATTGTTCTGGTTGAATTGAGAAATTGTTATGTAATTGCTTAAGTACATCAGATAGATGTTCCCCAGTTCGCATCATATCATCAAATATCAAGATATTACTGTTAACTATTTTTGATTCATCTATTTCTTCAAGAACAGCAGAGGAAATAAGTTGAGACCACTGCTTATTAATCAGTTTAAGCTCTTTAAGCGCTCGAAATAAAGCCGTTGCCTTTCTTTCAACAACAATAATTATGTCAGGTTTATACTCATCAATAACAGAGCTTAAGAATTTATAAAGCTCTTCTTCAATCATTCGATCATATTTATAATTATCTTCCTTGTCATCATAGTAGTTGCATGGAAAAAAGGGGTTTGGATTGGTAGTTATAAGATCAGTCATTTTGTTTAATGTATTTAATCATAGAAATTACTTTTGATCTATCATATCCCAAGCTAGTTTTAAAATCTTCAATAATTATTTCGAGTTCTGATTTTGATTTGCCCAAGGTTTGACACAACTTATCAATGTCCTCCATATCACCTTTGTTTTTAATAAAATTGTGTAATTCAGTAAAGAATTCATAGGCATCATAAGGTATCCACCTAATATTTCTTTGTCTCCATATCTTATTGCCTATTTCGTAATCGAAATCATTATCATTATCGCATGGGGCTACAATATATGTTGGGTGCTCGAATTGCTCTATTCTTTCTTCTAGGACTTTGAGGTAATTTCTGAAGATTGCTTTTAAATCAGGATCGTTAAGTGAGTATCCTACAAACACAAAAGCTTTCGAATCGAACAAAGCTTTCTCAAATAAACTCCTAAATCTTGTATCTCCCTTCTCATATAATTCCGTTTCCGTAATTTGATAATCAAAGTTTTCAATAATTGTTCCATGCAGATGAATAATTCGAATCAATTTTTTTTCAATTGCCTTATAATACTCTTGGTAGTAATTGTCAAAATGAATGGACTTGCATTTATCCCCGAACAAATTTTCGAATTGATTGTCAAAATTAGTCGTATATATTTCCATTAGAGAATTATCTCCCCAAGTATTTATAAAACGTTCAAAGGCATCATACGACTTAGGTTTAACACTTGAATCTTGCAGGAAAATCTGTTGTAGCTCACTTCTAAAATCACTTTTGCTATTCATTATATCCTTCCCTCTAATAGCCTCTACTATCAACTCAAATGGATATTTTCTAATTATCTTAAGATATTGCTCCTCTGTAGGTTTGTTTAAAGGCCAAACATGGTTATGCATTAATTTTCTCAATAAACCTCCTGACAACGGTATTTTTGAGGTATCCTTTTTAAAAGTTGTATCTGCGTCCTTTATCTTCACTTTTAAAGCATTATCCTCAAAATAAGACATGCCTGCTCCAAAAAGAAATTGACACCTCTTTTCTCTGTGGGCTTCAGCGATCTGATTAAGCCACCTTGATAAATTGTTCTTGTCAAAGTTAGCAGGAAGACTCATCATACAATTTTTTGGGAGCTCTCTTTTAAGTATTCTTTAATTTTGCTAATATGCTCTTTTTTAATAATGTTATTTTCAGACCCTACAAACAGTAAATAATCTAAGTCTGTCAAAGAATAAAGATCAACATTAATTTTCTTAAGCGCTTCTTGACCGCCCTGTTTACGGTCAAATATTACTAATAGAGTGTTTATATGACCGCCCGTCTGTCTGATGGCCTTAATAAAGTGCTTTTTACTTCCTCCATCGGTTATTAAATCTTCAATTAATAATACTCTTGCACCCTTTTCTAAAACTCCCTCAACTAAGTCTTGTGTGCCATAGTCCTTTGTTTTCTTCCTTACATAGATTAAAGTTTTCTTGTGCTTATATGCAAAAAATGCTGCAAAGGGAATACCTGCAGTTTCTCCACCCGCAACAAGATCATATTCAACATTCTTCAAAAGAATATTTCCATATAATAAAAAGAGTTCAATAAAATCGGGATCAGAAATCATCATTCTGCAGTTGATATATATTGGGCTTAATTTACCACTGGCTAACTTGAATGGTGTTTCGAAATTTATTTTTATTGCTTGCCACTCCCATAGTTTCAAGGCCACAAGTTCCTTCAATTTTTCAACCTGCTTATCCATTGTTGATCCTTGATGTCTCATGTATTCAATTCTAGAATGAATCTTTCTAATTCATATTTTGGAGTAATGGACTTATAGATTGAAGAGCCAATAATAGGAAATGCATTGTGCGATTGTGTTGCATTAATAGCATCTTTTAATGATCCACCTTGAGTTCCAATACCGGGCATTAAAATGTTCATTGGCGCTTTCTCTTTTAAAATGCCCTTAGTATACTTTTCAATCAATTCATACTTCGTTCCTGGTAGAACATAACTGTCAACTCCCAAATCCATAGAAATTTTGAAAATCATGTCAGGGGCATTATCATCAATAAAGCCTCCCTCACTTATCATAAATTTTTCATGTGTCATAATGGCTCCAACAATAGGTTCCAAGTTATTTTCTTGTGCAGATTTAACAAATTCAGTTAATGTTGCGGGACCAGCAAGAGGAAAAAATATTACACTATCTACACCACTTTCTTTACAGACCCTAGCAAAACTTCGTCCCATTCTTGGTATGTCCGTACCAGCCTTTTGATGATCGTATATTATTGGCAATTGCGTTAGAGCCCTTATACATTTAACAACCTTTTCTAGACCATACTTTAGTCCTAGCATAAATCCTATTTTAAATGCCTTAACTTCATCGTATAAAATACATAACGATACCATTTCTTCCAATTCGTTTAAATTTTGAACGTCAGCTGAAAAAATAATACCTTTGTTACTACTATCCCACACTTATAGTTTTTTTATTTAATAAAAAATCCAATTTATTAACAGGTAATCTGTTGAATAAACAAATCTAAAAATCCTGTTAATCAAATCAAAAGAACAAGACAACTTTATTTATCAACATTTTCTCAGAAAAACCTATTATAAGACTGCGCTTAATAAGTCATTAGAAATGAAACTCAAGTTTGGAAGACGAATAAGAAGTTATGAAGTTCTTTCGTTTAGATAAAATTTAAGTATAATCCTGGTAAGTATTTTGTCTCATTTTGACACACTCATTTGTGCCAGATTGGCACAAATGTTTTAATTAAGCCTTATCAGGTCAAAAACAAACCTAAAACAACCGGAAACTGTTTATGGATGATGATACGAATCTATTTTATGATCCATCGTTGATCTGCCTTTGACCTTTCCATCCATTCACAGATAAATGATAATTTTTCAACATGATGTAGTCCGGATATGTTTATTTGGAGTAAGATCAACCTGAATTCTTCATGTTCAATATAAGTTGTGGATCCTTAAAAAACGTCCCTTTATTTACATGCCCAATTACAGGGGAGGATACCTGGATAAATGATGGGTATCTTCTTACCTTAATTATTTGGGGGAGAATTATTAGGATTATAAACGGTCGTATTCTTCAGTATTTGTCTAATATAATACCGCTAAATTTTCAGGGCATGGCTTACTGTTTACCAACCCTTTTTCTCCGTATAACTTATACCTTTCAAGCCATACATAAAAAATGGATCTGGAGATGCCATAATACCTACATGCCTTTTTTACATAACCAATTTGCCTGGCATGATTAATCACATTAAGTTTTCTCTTAATGTCTCGCTTTTCATTTACTTTCATGATAACACTTTAAATAGCTAATTTACTAACTAAAAAGTGTCAACCGAAGTCCGAATTATTTTATTTTGCCATTGGCAGGAGCTATTTTTCGCTGGCAACAGTTTGTGGTGTCCGGGATAATTTCATAAGGATTGATGTTTACATTGATGGTCCAAATGCGAAAGACAATTTCCATAAATTAAAGAATAAATTTGAGGAGGACTCAAAGGAAGTATTTGGAGGTGATATTAAGTGGGAGGAGCTACCTGACAGGCAGGCTTCGATAATTAATCTCAATAAGGAAGCGGATGTTTCAAATCGAAGTTTTTGGAATGAACAACACGAATGGCTTAGGGAAAATATTGAAAAATTTGATAAGTATTTCCGGCCTAAGATTAAAGAACTGTAGTACGGCGGCGGCTGATTAATTTAGATGGCATTCAATGCTGAGTTCAAAATTTGGGATTTTGTCTCTGCGGGCCTCTTTGATTACAACCTGGAAATTATCAAAGAAATCCAAATAGTTCCATCCGATAAACCGGACAACACCCATCAGAGACATGGGGGTCGGGCTATCCAGGACACCACTGCCCATAAGTGGTATGCCGCCAGTCCATATATAAATGTCAATATACTTTACAGCAGGCTCCATAACTTGATCACATCAGTTATTCTGGTTCTGAAATTTTTGTTATTTCCCGACGAGTATCCCCCTTTAATACAATGATATTGAATATAGTTTTCATTCTTTCAGTAATTATTTTACCATTGTAACCTTCCCCGAAAATGAAGCCTTCCCTGAAAATCGGGCAGTTTAGGATTTGACAGGTTATTCTTATAAATGTCCGGTTATTTGCATAGAGCACTCTGCAGTCGAACTCTGCGAGAAGTGAAAAATCTGACTTAAACATATGACAAAACATTCAGAATATCCACAATTTATAAATGAGGGATAATGATGCAAATTCCGGACACACCGGATTTTGCAATAATAATAGATATAATCGGTTATGCAGAGTTATATGTCCAAATTTGACAGATTTATTAATTTTTCTGTAAAATTACTTGTATAATCGGTATCATGGGTTATTCAGGGGCATCAGATTAAAATTATAAATCGGTTTAATGATTCTCCAGGCTAATATCGTCAGTATCTGAAAAATCGATAATATTTGTGGAATAGGGACAAATTTAATCCGATTTTATGGTTTCCTAATATGAAATCCTCTGTATAATCGACTATATCGGTTATACAGAGAATTTGCAGCCGGGCAAAAAAAGTTTCCTGGTATCCTCTGGGTTCATACTCCTAAAATTCCCTTATAATTATAAGGAAACCCCTTTATATATAAGGCGATTCTCAAGCCAATTGACTATCTGTATTATAACATACAATATTCTAAATCCATATCTATTTTTCTCTTAGTGATTAATGGATTATCGATTGAGTGTTAATTAGCGTTTATATCTTTTCCTGGTGAAGACTTACCCTTATTGAAGCCTTCCCTGAAAATCGGGCATTTTAGGATTTAACAGGTTAAGCTTATAAATGTCTGGTGGACCCCTCCCAAATTTATGTACTGGGTATGAATATAGATGTAAAACTTGCCAGATAAATATCTCAGATTTCATCTTATCGGATTCTTAAAATTATCAAAATTGATTTATATTTCTTGAAACAGGTAGATTCAAGTATGCTTCCAATAAATGATACAAAAAAAAAGAATCTACAGATTAAATCCATCTATAACATCAATCAAAAAAGTTTGATATGGTTCGATATGGTTCGATAAAGAGACTTTCTCCTATCGGATGGATAGAACTATTGTTTTGATACTTGAATCGCTCTGCGGAACTTTTTTCTTAGCACGCAAGCATACAAACATTTTATGTTTCACAACTCAATTTGCTTCTCAGCCTCACCCAATAAACTTCTGTAAAGTTTCAGATAGTCCGTTAGAATAACTGTCTCCTCACGGCTGGACATCTCTATCTGAATGATCTTTCGTATCGCTGCCGGAAGTTTTGTAAAATAGCCGCGGCAGCATCGAATTTCTTCCGTGCCTTTTGTCAGATGTGATTGTTTAGGAGGCCTGGATTGGTATAAGTCATACGAATTTTCAGTGACCTCAATTTCGTAATTTTTATAACTTATTATCATGGCTATGAATTTTTAATTGATATAATCATCAAGTGATTTGTAAACACCCTGCTTCTGATCCTTTATCTGTCTGTCACCTGCAGCCCGCAATAGATACCCACTCTTTTTTCTTCGCTTTTTGTCCTTCGCTCCTGCGGGCCGACCAAGTGTCTTGCCCTGACTCCTTGCCCTATGTAACCCTTCCCGAGTGCGTTCTGAGATCAAGGCCCGCTCAAATTCTGCAAACGCTGAAAGTATCTGAAAGTGTAATTTTCCTGCTGCCGTAGAAAAGTCAATATTGTCTGATAGACTTATGAAAGAGATTCCTCGATCAGCAAGCTCTTTTGCCTCCAAAATAAGTTCTGTACTTGACCTCGCCCACCGATCCAGCTTAAAAACGATCACCGACTTGTAATCTCCGTTTCGGAATTTTTGTAATAATTCGGCCTTGACTGGTCGGGTTTTTCTCGAACTCATAATCTCAGTAAAAAGATCAAAATCCAGATCCTTGGAAGAAGCGTATTCTTTCAGGCGAAGAATTTGATTATCCACAGTTTGGTCGGCTGTACTAACCCGTGCGTATAGTGCTACTTTTTTCATTATCCTTGATTGATTTTCTGTGCTGATACCATATGTATCCTAATCCCAGAGTCAATAAAGTGATTATTACAATCGTACTTTTTGGAGTCTTGATTTCTGGCACTGATGTGTATCCTGCTTGTAACATAACTTTGATTTTATCTGATATAAAAATTTTCCATCATAATCTGGAAAATGTCTCGCATATTGCTCACTCTAATTGATCTATTTTTCCTGCCTCTGTCCTGATAACTAATCTTTTTACCTTTTGCCTTTTTATATACACTGGCTATATATTTGTCCTTTGTAAAAAAGTTCAACTTGCCATTTAAAAGAGCAACTTGTCTGGAAAGATTTTCATTTGTCATTCTCTCGTCCAAAATCTGCTTCTGATAATATATGACCTGGCTTTTCTCAACATTCCGTTTCTCATAATTTTGTTCGCAAAACATGATCGTCTTTTCGGCAATATTAACACCGGTAATTTGTTCCACGCCCCATCCATGGTTTGCGTTTGCTTCAACAACATAAGTCCGTCCATTGGCTTTTATCAAATCAATACCTGCGGAACCCAAATTCAAAGCATTGGCAGCATTAATGCAAAGTTGTTTCTCTGCTTCGTCGAGTGTAATAGACTTCCCCGTTCCTTTCTGCTTCAAATTAGCTCTAAAATCACTTCTTGCGGCACTTCTTTCCATGGCTGCAACCACAGTACCGCCAATGACAATTACCCGGTAATCTTTTCCACTTGCTGGCAGGTATTCTTGTAAAATCACGGATGATTTAGATTTAAACAAAGATTGCATGATTGGTATTGCAGTCTGGCGATCCTTTAATAAGGACACGCCAGAGCCACCTGACCCGTATAATAGCTTACACACGCAAGGAAATCCACCTACTCGCTCAATAAGATGTTCGATGTGGCGAGGATTTTGAGCAAAAACTGTTTTTGGAGTTTGTATGCCATGACTGCTAAGTAGTTGTAAAGTATCCGTACGACGAACTACACTGTCTGGGGCTAATTCAGGAGTACTTCTGTAGGTCCAAGTTTTGTGGAAGGAGATCGGCCAGTTTATTAGCCGGATAATCAGGAATGATCTCCAGGACTGT
>SDBV01008964.1_pt1 | contig 13384 bp, 13 predicted proteins | sample 2277081 | NCBI WGS metagenome assembly SDBV01 (sample SAMN10402039, study PRJNA504765) | marine sediment metagenome | isolation source: marine sediment core GS10_PC15, 223 cmbsf | place: Arctic Ocean: Southern Knipovich Ridge | collected 2010 | reverse complement strand
GTTCTTGCTCGACTGGAACGAAAAGGTGCTCATGTGACCGATCGCTCCCACGCGTCGCCCTTTGTACTCGGCGCCGTGGGCATGGGCGGCGTCTTCGATGACCACAAGGTTGTGCCGCCGGGCGATTTCCATGACGGCGTCCATGTCGGCGGGCAGACCGCCTAAGTGTACAGGAATCACCGCGCGGGTGCGTGGCGTTATGGCCGCCTCGATGGCCGCCGGGTCGATGTTGAAAGTGTCCAGGTCGATATCGGCAAAGACCGGCGTGGCGTTGGCCTCCACGACGGCCGAAGCCGTGGCGATGAACGTAAACGGCGGCACAATCACCTCGTCGCCTTGCTCGATGCCCGCGGCCAACAGCGCCAGCCGCAACGCCGTGGTGCCGTTGACTACTGCCACGGCGTGCTTGGCCTGGTGGTATTGGGCAAAACGTTTCTCGAATTCGGCGACTTGGCTGCCGTCGATTTTGCCCCATTTGCCGCTACGGATCGCCGCGATCACTCGACGCTCGTCGGTTTCATCAAAGATGGGCCATTGAGGAAATGGCTCGGTTCGGACGGGCGATCCGCCGTGGATTGCGAGCTTGTCTTTCACTTATTGATCCTTTGTTGAAGATGAATTGGCCTTGGCAATCCTTCTTCGATTTGTGTCTCATCACTATCGCACCAGACGGCATGAACCGTCTCTACCTCAGGTCAAGGCGAAATGGTTTTCGTATAATCGCGTAGAAACTTCTCCAGATCATCTTGGACCTGTGTTGAAACCGTTGACTTGTGACCTTGAAGAATCTCCTGGACCTGGTCGTGAGCTCTGTCCAACATGCTCTTGCCTTTTTCGCCTTCATGATTGATCACATTTGACAGATAGTACTCGCTGCGCATCCAGGATACAGTGTGTTCGTCCGCGAGATAGCTTCCACCAGGTCCCACGCGTTTTATGGCTTCGTAGGCCAATCGCTCCTCGTCGATGGGCATACCTTTCAGCATGGCCTTCACTGAGCGGTAGAGATCCGCATCCAAGACGATTTGCTCCGGAGCGACAGTACTGCCCGTCAGCAGGCTGCCAAACCATAGCCCCAAAGTGCTGCCCTTCATCAGCCGCGTCAACCAGGTTAGCGCCTTCGATTGGCCCGTCTGGATATCAGGAGCGGCACTATCCACCGTTCCTGCGGCCGAATAGTGCGGCAAACCGAAGTGATTAGCGATGTCGATATTCGCGCAAAGCATTGTGTTTCGTTCAGCAGCGCCATAGCAGAGGTTTCCCGTTCTTAGGTCCATCGGAGCGGCCGAACCGGCGTAGATTGCGGGTATCCCCTCGCGTAGCAATTGGGCAATCGTCAGAATCGCCAGGAACTCGGCATGAGTCTGGAGCGTGGTGCCGGCCATCGTTACGGGCGACGTTCCGCCCGCCATGGGACACGAGCTGATCAGCAGTGCAACATTACGATCGGCCAGGTACTGCAGCACTTCGCAAGTGCTGGGACAAAGCTGCAAGGGACTGGTAGGTGAGATGCAGACGATCAGACTCGGTCCACGATTCGACGGTAGATCTTGCTCGGCGATGTCGATGGCTTCGAGCCAGAAAACGATCTCCGAGAGGTCTTGCGGGGCAGCCTCGTTAATCTTGCTTGAATTCTGCAGCATAGTACAGACGGCGCGCAACATCTGGTTCGCTTCCGGCGCGTCGCCAGGAAGACACACAGGACAGGCAATTCTTACCTCATCAATGGCCTCTGCCAACTGTAGACACGTGACGAGATCCTTTAGCTTCGATGGCCGTACCTGCTTCGTGTGCCAGTCCCAGACTTTTAGGGCACTTGAGTAAACCGCCGGAAATGTGTTGCCGGTCTCCAGTACGGATTGATTGCCCTTGTGATCAGATATGGAAAACCGTTTGGGCGCGGCGTCAAGAGCGGCGGTTACAACTTCCGCTGGAAATCGCACCAACTGCTGGGTACCGTTGACGGAAAGCCCCCTTTTCGCAAGTGTATTGCATAGCTTGTCGTCCATGACTCTCATTCCGACGTCTGCAAGCACGCGCAATGCCTGCTCGTGAATTTGCATGATTTCGGATTCTTGGACTACGGTATATGTGTATTCCATATTGAAATTTCCCTTATCGGACATGGTTCTGTGTAAAAAATTTCTAAAGTGTAAAAAGCCGGACGGCGTTTTCGTAGAGCACCAGCTCTTTCTCAGCAGCAGTTATATCAGCATCCAAGACGACACTCTTTTGCATGAACGGATTGTTTTCCGTCATACCCGAGCCGAACAATATCCGCTCTGCTCCAAGAGTTCTGACTGCGGTAGCTACCTTTTCTCGGTCGGCATAGGAGCAACAGGTATCAAGATACAAGTTCTCGGCCTGCGCAGCCACGTCGATGGCGGACATCCATGCCGGGCCTCCCATGTGCCCCATGATGATCTTGAGCGCGGGAAATTTCCTGGCCAACTGTAACGCCTGTGAGGGCAGGCTGTATGCCTCCGCATTTCCGTGTTCCGGCGATCCCCAAGTGTGCAGCAACAGAGGCTTGCCGTACTGTCTTTCGACCAGTTCAAAGATCGGGGCGTTTGCGTCTGCGCACGCGGGCGACTTGGAGTATTCCCCGTTGTATTTCACGCCTACGAATTTTTCCGAACCGAGGTACTTCTCCACCTCGGCAAGGGACTGCTCGGGATAGTGCATGTTGAGATACACATATCCAAATAAGTTGTCGTGTGCCTGGACGACGTCTGCCAATTCGGCGTTGCCCGCGACAAAATCGTACTGAATGCTCCGGGACGACATCACCACGCACTTCTCAATATCCGCGTGATCCATGCACTTCAGGATGTCGTCGACATCCATGTCCCAAATGGGAAATGGCCATTTTCCGTAGTAGCAGTGGACATCAACGCACTTCATAGCGACACTCCCAGGATACGCGAAATGTTGTCACCGAATATCAAAGCCTTGTCTTCCCGTGATACTCCGGCACATTCGATGGGCGCGGTAGCCGCATCTATACCGGCCAATGGTGCGTACGAGCCGTACACCATCCGTTCCACGCCGATTTCCGCTTTGAGCAATTCCACAAAGTTGGGGGAATTGACGATGTGCGTCTCAAGATAGGTATTCGGGCACGCGCTCATCATCGCGATTGCGTTGGCAAGTCGATCATATCGCAATCCTTCAACAATGATCGGGTTGCTCACCTGCTTCGCCAACTCCCCGATGGCGGTGATTCCCTCTTCGGCAGGAATCATCAGGCCCACCCCGCTTGGGGCCAGAACCTCGTCGAGCAATTTGCGGAACGCTGCTTGTCCGATGTGCCATTCCTGGAATTGCGGGAAGAATCGCAACAGGCGAATTCCGTTGTCTATGAGGCGTTGTGCCTCTTCCAGGCAGCCGATCCAACGGCAGGGATTCACCGTACCCACGGGGATCAGCCGAGAATGTTGCTTGCAGGCGTCCAGCGTCTCACGATTTCCCTCGACGAAATCGTAGAATATCCCTTGCGCCGACAGGCAGAATGCTCTGTGGATTCCCTTTTCTTCGAGGAGTCGCAACAGAGTATCCAAAGAGACATCGGCTTTTCTAATCGGCCAAAAGCCAAACAGGGTGTTCACGTCTATCATGACTTTATTCCAATGACAAGTTCTTCGCCGTGTCGTATAGTGCTAATATATTTTCCATAGGTACGTCCATCTGGATTGTGTTTGAGGGTGAGAGGATGAGCCCGCCGTCCCGACCGCAAGAGTGAATCCGCTCGCGGGCCTCGGCCTCGACTTCCGCTACTGTGCCGCGAGGAAGGGTGTGCTGGCACGAAATCGTGCCGTGCAGGCAGACCCGGGAGCCGAAGCGACGCTTGATATCCACGACGTCCATGCATTCCGGCTGGATGGGGTCGATGCAATCGAAGCCGATTTCAACGAGGTCGTCAAATATCGACTCTAGGTTACCGTCACTGTGGAACATCACGTAAATTTCCCTTTCCCGCCGGATTTCTTCCAGCCAGGTCTTCAATCGTGGTTTGAAGTACTTCCGCCACATGTGCGGAGACAACATCATCCTGTCTTGCATGGCAACATCGCCGGCAATCATCAGCATGTCAATATCGTAGCGCAGAAGTTGTTTCGTTTGCTCGATGCGGTGCTCCAAGATCTTGTCGGCCAAGACCTCCATTAATTGCGGCTCCGTGTGCATATCCATCAGACAGCGTTCGAACCCGCGGAGTTCCCACGCCGACTTGAAGATATTCCACAACTCAACGACGGTGAAGTGACTGTCTCCCCAACGTTCTACATCGGAACGGACGCTCCGATAACGTTCCTCCGACGCGGGTTCAGGTAACCGGTATTGCCTTACCGCCGACAGGTCGGCCTCGGCCAGAGGGTGATATGTGTAGAGCCAGTGCTGGCCCGTGGCATTGGGCGCACGGCAAATACCGCACTCGTCTTCCAGCCAGCCGTTCTCCCGTGGTATCACGAGGTCCCTTCGACCCGCTCCGATTTCCAGAAGGGGAAACGGCGAAGGGATTGCACGATCTTCAAACGATGCGCTGGGCTCCAAGGTGGTATAGCGAATGTCCAGCCCCAGCGCCTCCATGATTTCCTCGGCGTCCGCAGTGCGGAAATGGTTTTCCAGTTTCTTCCAGACATCTTTCCGGAAATATCCGTCCAGTGGTGTTCGATCGGGCCGCTGGCGGTTGATCGCGGCAATCACTCTGTCTTTCGAGTTCATGGTTTATTCCTCGTCGTAACTAGAACTGTAAGTGGAGAGTTCAGAATCAGCTTGCAGTTTGCAATTGGGGGACCGAGACAACACCACGAAAATACAACCTACCAGAAGCATGCCGCTGCCCACTCCTATGCTCAAGGCCCCCTCCTTTACAGGAACCGTCAGCAACACGGCGAGGGCTAGCAAGGCTCCGAGCGAGCCGACCGCCGTGCCGATAATCAGGGCAGGAGAAGCACTGGATTCCTGCGGAGACTGAACTGCTTCTTGCACTTCGTCTCTGGACTCTACGCCGTCCAGGAAGCGTCGGACCTTCTCTTTTTGCTCGGGCGAACCCGGCGCCAAGACGGTTCCAACGATCATTCCGGTAACCGTCGAGAACAACGAGATACTCATCAAGACAGCCTCGGGAATTTCTCCCCCGGCTACGGTGGGCCCAACAAGACGCGCGGTCAGTCCGACGACGATTCCCGTCAAGGCAGCACTGATTGCCCCGGCGTTTGAAACACGCCGGCTCAACAGTCCTGCAACAACAGGAATAGTAAGCGGAGGGCTCAGCGTGCTGAACACTGCAACCACAATGTCGAAGAAAGTAGCAGATCCGCCAACTCTGGTTACCAACAGAGCGATCCCGACGGCGATGGCGCCGACAATCAGCGTGAAGACGCGGCCGGCAAGTACGAGAGAGCGGTTTGACGCCGACCGCGCGAACAGTCGCTTATAAATGTCGGTGGTCAATACGGATGCGATGGCGTTATAGTCGCTGGAAAGGAGCGACATGGTAGCGGAAAACATCGCAGCTACCATCATTCCGAGCAATCCGACCGGCAACAGATGTCTGCACAACAGCCCATAGATCTGGTCGGGGTTTTCCACTCCACCCATGAAGATGCTTGCTGCCATTGCCGGGAAGTAGAGGACGGGGGCACCGACGAACTGGAGAGCAGCCACTACGTAACACACCCGGCGAGCATCCGAGTCGCGTTTTACGGAATAGAAGCGTTGTACAAGTGACCATCGCGTGCAATTGTCAAGGAGCATGAGGAAAATGAAGAAACCGATGTAAACCCAAGTGTACTTGCCTGCGGTAGGTGAAAAGAAGTCTGCGGACGCCTGGTCGAGAAAACCAGCAAAACCTCCAACTTCCACAAGTGCCAAGGGAAAGAGGACGAGGACGCCCGCCAGCAGGACGATGAACTGAACGAAGTCCGTCACCAGCACCGCCCATAATCCACCGAGGAAGGTGTACGCAAGCATGATTGTGCCGCAGCAGATGATGGTAGTCTGCATTGGAAACCCCAGGACCGCGGACATGATGGCGCCAATGGCGAAAATCTTAAGACCGTCGTCGATGGTGAGATACACAACGCCAAGCCAGGATAACCCCTGTCGCAGTCCTAGCCCAAAACGTTCCTCGAGAAACTCCATGGGGCTGGTTGTTGCCACACGGCGCCACCGTGCAGCAACGAAACGCCCGATGACAATCATAGTACAAGCCATCATCCACCAAATAGTGACGGGGACCCATCCGTATTTGTAGGCTAGCGCTGAATAGGCGACAAAGGAACTGGCACTGAAAGTGGTCATGTAATAGGAGATGCTCGACAACCACCAGGGGACTTGATTTCCTCCGCCGAAATAGTCCTTCAGATCGTGCATCTTCCTGGAATAATAGAAGCCGATCACCAGCATTACGACGAAGAAGCCTACAAGGAGACTATAGTCGGCCACGACCAGCGGATTGGCTGCTTCGCTCATGGAAGTTCCTTTGAACCGCTCGAGGACTGTGTGCCGCGGTCTTCCGTCTGGAAGATCCGCCCGGCCTCTTCGACGTCAATATCCCAGACGACAAAGAAAGCTCGAGCCCGATCCTGCACCTCCAGACGTGTCTCTCGGTGACGCATACACAAGATAACATCGCCGACCCGGGCCACTTGCGGCTGCATTCCCGGAGAGCTGACGAGAATCTCACCTTCCAGGACGACCATGACTTCGTCGGCTGAGCCCCCGCCAACAACCTCGCCAATCGTCTCGGAGCCTTCCTGGACTTCCCAGAAACCCATCATGAGTCCCGCATTCCTGTCCTTATGAAAATAGTTGAACTTGGAAAGCTTGAAGCGGTCCATGACATCGCGGCAATCGAAAGGGAAAGAATCCCAATGTGCTACCAACGGCAAGTTTTTCGACATTTTCAACCTCCGTGCGGCCCGGTCGCGTTGGGCATAGAGTCGGTCCCCGCATCTTGCTCGCTGGAGACCATGGGGAAAGTGTAGCCTCCGTGTGTCATCGCAGATATGCTCGCCCTCTCGCCCTGTCGGGACAGTGCATCAGCAAGCGCTTCTTCCACCGTGGGGAATATAGTCAAACCCATTTGATCCGCGTCATCGGAGGGCAATCCTTCCGTCACCATGCTGACACGTATACGTTCGCTTATTCGATTCAGACGAACGGCCAGCGAGGCCATGACTCCTGCCGTACCGCAGTGTATCTTGCCGCCACGGATTCGCCGTTCCAGGTCATGCCGGTCTTCTGCCATGAGCGACGGCAATTCGGCATAGGGTCCGACGCCCTCCGTGCATGGCGTGACGATAATCAGGTCTCCGCCTGGCCGGGTCATTTTGTCGCCGCTCCAGTATGTCTTGCACACCTGAATGAAGTCCACATCGCCTGGATGAGAGGCGCAGATGGAAATGTCGGCGCGGCGGCGAATCGGCACGCCGTAGACATCCCGGGAAAATGCAACACCTGCCCGGTGTGCCTCGATGAAGTCGCCGCATACCAGCGCATGAAGCCTTCCATGCTGAGTCGTCACCGTGTTCAGTATGAAATGTAAACCTGTGTAACCAACGGCACCCTCGATGTCCTTACGAATCAGGGTTGTCGGTTCTCCCAGCATGTTCTTACCGAAAAAATCCAATCCTTTCATGTGATTCGCGGATACCGTCTCCGCCGAACACACGCCGGGCAACAGGATCTTGGCCCCGCCGGAATAGCCCACGTCGCAGTGCGGAACAATGCTGCCAATTCCAATCCGCAGGTCGGCTTCGATCACATCGTCCAGGATCCAGACGGGAACACCCATGTCCGTGTCGCATACATGCGTGTAGCTGGGGTTGGTATGCACGGATTTGTTCACTATCCGACAGCTTCGGGCCGGGCCCACGCCGATCTTGGCTTCGATTTCTTCCTGTGTCATTGGGCGATGGGTGCCCAAGGCAAATACAATCGAGATGCGGTCCTCCGATATGCCGGCACGGCGCAAGCGATCTAATACGTGTGGGAGTATCTGGGAAACCGGTGTTGGGCGAGTGTAATCATCCACCACGATGGCCACACGATTTCTCCCCCTGGCCATCTCCTCCAGTCGGGCTGACCCGATTGGATTATCTAGAGATGCCCTGATTATCGCGTCCTCATCGCCGTTAGTCTCGATCGTGCGAGGTACGACCGTTTCCACATAATTGGTGTCCGGAATGTTGGCCCGGATCGTCTTCGATCCATACGGCAAACAGATTTCGGGCATGCTTTACCTCTTCCCTTTCTCGCTTGACTCGGAAACATCGGTCCGGCGCGCTGCCCGGATAAAATCCCTCGAATTCGCCGTGAAGGAATTGCAGATCTCGAAATTCTTGATGAACGTTCTCTGGAAACTGAAATCCGATACGGTGTCTTCCGTTTCCGACGACTGACAGCAGTCGCGGAAGACGATGACCCGGTACCCTTTTCGCTCGGCCATGTCGATGGTCCCGCCAGGCTTGAGCATTATACAGCAATTAGTCAGAAACCCTACATAGAGCAGGTTCGTAATCTTGCGTTCCTTAAAGAGCCGCTGGAGCTTCGCCACGGTGGCGTGGTCTTGCGTTATGACGATGTCGCCTTGGACGGGTTTCAGCGAGGGAGGAAAATCCATCCGCCTCGTGACAGCCGGCCATTGGTTCACCCCCTTGCCCCAGGACCACCGAGAGATTTCGCCCTGCAGTTGCTTCCTGAAAGTCGCCGGCGGCCAGTCGTCATCTTCTGGTTTCGACACTTCCATGCGCGGGTAGATATGGAACCGGCGGTACTCCGGGCGATTCGCGATGAAAGACGGCTCACTGTGGATAACCTGAATGCCCACCTGACGGGCGGCAGCGAGGAGCGGAGCAATGCGGTTGTCGCAGATATCCTTAATCCTGGCGACCACCTCCGAACCGTTGCCCATGTAGGTATGTTCCGCAAAAGAGAGCGGACCATCGTGACCCACGTACCAGGTATCGATGGAGATGATCGCCGTGTCATCCGGTGAGAACTCGAAGGGCCTTTCTTCAGGGCCGAAGTTTCTTGTGGAAAAGTCTGCCACCTTACCCGACTTGGGATAGAGGCGATAACGCTGGATTGGAATCGTCAACCTGAGCTTCTCGTCCTCCACCTCGGCACAGTATGCATGGCCGGTGAAACATCCCATGATACAACATAGTACAACAGTGGTTTTCGATGGCATTGGGTAGTCTCCTGTTGTCTGAGTTTCGATTGCAGATTGAGGTGTAACGAGTGCCGACTACAATGTTGGACTGTTAGGACCGGTCACCTCCAAATGGGGGTCTGCTGAAAGAACCTGCCGAGGGTGTTTTTCGCCGGATTTTCTTGGCTGCCCGGTTGACAGTAATTCCGTACGCTTTATAATAGGCAAAAACCAATCAACTGGAACTATTTGGAAATTGTAGCCCCTCCGTGAATCAATTGCAAGGCATGACGCGGCTTTTCGCGGAGAGGCTCTCCACCGGTTGGCGAATTGCCGGAGCGATTGGCCCACGCATCGCGCCGTATTTGCTGATGGTTTCATCGAGCAGCCCAACTCGCGGCTGTAGGGACATGGATACAAAAGGAGAAGATTCGTGACAATGGAATTCTTAGACTCCGACACCTGTACAATGGACGCCCCCTTCCGGGGTAAGCGGCACGCGAAGCGACAACGCGTCCGCGGCGAACTGCGGAGTATGATCCTTGATGGTCGTTGCCCACCTGGCGCGCGGCTAATGCAAAAGGAGTTGGCCAAGGAGTTGGGCAGCTCGGTGAATGTGATCCGCGAATTGCTTTACGAGTTCCAGAGTGTTGGATTGGTTGAGCCGTGCATTGACTCGGGATTCAGTGTCTGCAGATTGGACGAGGAGAAGCTGATAGACGGGTTGCGGGTCCGTGCCGCGCTTGATAGCTTGGCTGCCAGACTGTGTTGTGGGCGAGCCAGCCAGATGGACGTCCGGCAGTTAAGGGAAATGGCTACAAAAATCTACGATGCCCAATCCCTGGGCACCGAGGAGGCGGTGAAGAAAGCGCTGCTGGTTGATCAGCGGCTCCATCGGCGAATCGTCGAGATCGCGAGGAACGACTCGCTGTCGCGCGCCAGGCAAAGCTACTGGATACCGACCTTGGCGTTTCCCCCCGAAGAGGGGTGGGGGACGAATCCGGAGTTCGAGCACGTGGATGTGATCGAGGCGATCGAAGCGAATCGCCCCACCGACGCGGAACGACTCATGCGGAAACATGTTGAGGACTCGTTGCGGTTTGTCCGGAAACAGTTGGAGACCGGCAAGGTGGAAGTCAGGTGGTGGTATGTCTGAACGTGCATCACAGATGGCCCCCCCCCAACGGCACGCGCCGTGCGGCGAAATTCGAAGATTCCGATTCTAACGTTTTTTTCGTTGACAACGATGTTTCGGGCTGCTATATTGTGTGAAACTAACTAATTGGAACCGTGTGGAAAAGTGAGATCTACCGGGGCCTAAGCGAAGGATGATCAGCAATTCCCGTTAGCACGGTGTATCCCCAAATTGTCGGGTCACTGCTTTTGCGAACATCAATAAAATCAAAATACTGGGTACCAGGTTAATTCAACACCGGTAATTCAACACCCTGGCCCGACTCGGTGGTCCGGCTCGTCACAGTCGGAAAAAGTTAACGCAAGGAGGACGAATCACAGGAAAGCGAGTTTTGAAAACCAAGGAAAACAACCTACGAGAAAAAACATGAAAGGCGCGGCTTGGTGGCAGCCTTCGGCCGGCCTCAGCCCCCGTAACCGCCAGTACGGCCTCGATCGCAAGAGTCTCTTGCCGTGACGAGGTTATGTGCTGGATAAGAATAATCGACCGGAAAGAATGTGAGGCGACCATTACGCGGAGAACGAGGCAACTGTTACGCGACAAACAAAAATTTTTAGTTTCAAACAATAACGAGGAGAATCACATGTTAGACAATTGCATTAAATTATCATTGGCAGTCGTTTTGGTTTTGGGCATCACGGCCATGCCGGCCGCGGCAGCGGTGGTCTGGCCTTACACGAGCGGGGACCTCTTTATCGACGAATTGAATCCATACTATAACGCCAATAATAACGCCCTTGCAGTGGAGAACATTACCGGCAACATGACCTATAGCCTGCTCAAATTCGACACCCTGTCGGTAAACTTAGCTGGCGCGGTCGTGAACTCGGCCACGCTTAACCTGCAGAGAGTTGATAGCTGGAGCGCCAATCCAACGGCGGGTGAGGTCGTTGAGGCCCGACAAATCACCGACACCGCCACTTGGCCCTTAGGCTCAATGTCGTATGGTCAACCACCGTCACCCGCGGAATCCGGGGCGACCTGGACTTTCGCCAATTATTGGAACCCCGATGATTCTGCCACTCATTGGAGCGGTGGAGACAATGCGATCTCCCTTGGCGGTGTCGTGGATTCGGAAGCGATAGTGGATGGGAATACCATCAACCAGCTCGACGTTACCGAAATATTTCAGAACTGGGCTGACGGTCAGCTCAACAATGGTATAGCTCTGACGACGTCCGGAGGCACCCCAACCGGCGCACACTGGTATACCAGCTTGGAATATGCCGATGGTGTGGGCGGAACATACGGGCTCGCTCCCTTTGTCGAACTGAACTATATTCCCGTTTCCGGTCCGGGTCCGCCAGACATGAACGGCGACGGGAACGTCGATTCCGGCGACGCGTTCCTGCTCAGGGATCAATGGGGTGAAACGGAGGATGATGGGACGACTTGGGTTTTTGAGGACTATGATCTGGATGGCGACCTCATAATCGGCCTCGGCGATTTCGACATCGTTAAGGCTAATTGGTATATTGCTCCTGGTGCTGCCAGTGTGCCCGAACCGGGTTCGCTTGTTATGTTGTCGCTGGGTAGTCTCGTGCTTCTGGTGCTGCGGCGCCGCTGCCGTGTTTAATAACCGTGGTAACTTACAAAGGAGAAACCCCATGAAGAATTCTATATTAACACTGCTGTTGGTGTGCCTTATGGCCACCAACGCCACGGCGGCAGTTACCTCTGCGTTTACTTCAACACATATTCCAGCGGGAGGCGTCCTAGGAGGGATAGACTATGTCACCAACACCTGGGATATCACCACCACCGGTGATGCATGGCTTAGCGCCGGGTTGTACGTTAAATTGTCAACCACCGGAAATATCTACAGGGATGGTTTCAGCTCGGATCCACCCACTCCCCCGCCCATAGAGTAGGTTGATCCGGTATATACATCGTGGGGATACGACAGCTATATGACCGGCGGATCCGATACGACAGCCGCGGCAGTTGGAGCGGCGCCCATTGTGGTTGGTAACGCATACGAAGTCAGCGGCGCCACGCCCAGTGGGACGGCCGTTTTCAACACCGACACGATCGACGCCGCCTGGGGCGCATGGGGGGATCCCCCAACGACTCCCTCGACCATCGCTCGCGTCACGCTGAAGGACACGGCACAGGGATATTATAATTATCGACTTGGCGTGGATAACAACGATCCGATTGTTCATATGGGCGGTTTAATCCACAACGGCGTCATGCAAGATCCAATTCTCACTGTGGAGTTCCAGCAGGAAGCGACTACAATAGTGTCTACGGGCTACGTCTCGAACACCTGGCATGTCGACACCCTCGGTGACGAGTGGTTGTCTGCCGCGTTGGTCATCAATGATGTGAGCGCCGGCGATATCTACCAGGATGGTTCGGGCGGTAACAATCCCCCGCCAGCGTCGCCAAGTGCGCCGTTGATGTACGACAGCTACATGGCCGGCGGATCCGATACGACAGCCTCGGAAGCTGGAGCGGCTCCCCTTGTGGTTGGTAATGCCTACGAACTCAGCGGCGACACGCCCAGTGGGACGGCCGTTTTCGACTCGAACTCGATCGACGCCGCCTGGGGCGCACCGGGTTTTCCCCCTGTGGACGAATTGATGCTCGGGCGGATTACCCTGAAGGACACTGCCACGGGCACGTACGAGTTCCGTGTTGCCCTTGCAGACGGCGGCGCGGTCATGTTCTCGGGCGCGATTGTCAACGGCAGGATGTTGTTGGCGCCGCCTCGTCTCGGCGACGCAGATTTCGACGGAGACGTTGATGCCGACGATGCCGACATCCTGGCCAGCTTTTGGCAGCAGGCAGCCACGGGCCCCGGTCAGGGCGACTTCGACGGCGACGGAGATGCCGACGACCTCGACGCCACCATCCTGGCCGCCAACTGGACTGGCCCCTTAGGCGCCGCGGCCTCCACCGCCGTGCCCGAGCCCATGGCCCTTGTTTCCCTTTTGACGCTCGTGTCGGCTGGTTTACTTGCTTATCGGCGTCGATAGAAAAACCAGGGGTAGATACTTTTAAGCCCGGGGCAGCTACTTATATTATAT
>SDBV01008963.1_pt1 | contig 13385 bp, 9 predicted proteins | sample 2277081 | NCBI WGS metagenome assembly SDBV01 (sample SAMN10402039, study PRJNA504765) | marine sediment metagenome | isolation source: marine sediment core GS10_PC15, 223 cmbsf | place: Arctic Ocean: Southern Knipovich Ridge | collected 2010 | reverse complement strand
ATTTCAAAAAAGTTATCGTCATAATCGATGATTATTTTTTTTCCCGCTTTTTTCCAATCAGACATATCTCGTAAACATCTATCGATCGTGTCCTCTTTAAACGCTAACCGTTGAAAGATCAGAAAGTCCGCCGCGTCGACTTCCATGTTGCCTGCATCATAGTAGACTTGATGACCGATTTCAGCCAAGCCCTTACAGGGCAGATACATCCTATAATATCCGACCGCGAGATAGTTAGGTTTTATGAAAGCTACTTTTAATTTATCGATGAATCCTCAGAACCTTTTCAAAAATATAATTATACTAGATGATCCGATTATCTAGTATGGAGCCCGAATATAAAGACTAATAAATAGAGGGTGTCCAAGTTAAAAGGAGGGAAAATACGGTACGCATGTGACCCGACGAAAAGCCAAGCAGCCTCGCTATGAAGGCATTATTTCACGCCTTCCTCATAAAAAACCAGTGGACATATAAGGGGTTAGCTGCAAGGCGCTCAAGATTTGACGAGGGGAGCATACTCGCAGGTATGTGAACCTTCGGATAATCCGCCGAGCAACGCTGCAGATGACACTTAGATGTTCACTGGTGCGCTCGAGAGGATTCCCCCCTTCGGGGATAAACTTCTCATCCTCTGCCAAGTACATACCAGAGTGCTTTTGCTTGGTATAGCTGCAAGGAAAGCAAGAAAATTTTCAGTGAGTGTACACGTAGGTACTCGAACTGAAAATTTATCGCCGATTGACGCAGCAGATACCCAAGCAAATCGCTCTGGTGCGCTCGAGAGGATTCCCCCTTCGGGGATAAACTTCTCATCCTCTGCCAAGATACATACCAGAGTGCTTTGCTTGGTGTAGCTGCAAGGAAAGAAAGAAAATTTTCAGTGAGTGTACACGTAGGTACTCGAACTGAAAATTTATCGCCGATTGACGCAGCAGATACCCAAGCAAATCGCTCTGGTGCGCTCGAGAGGATTCGAACCTCCGACCTACGGATTCGTAGGCTGCTACCAGGGACTACACCATATTTCTTCATGTTTCTCAATAGACTACTTTATCTGCAGATTTAGATTATTGGACTACTCCGAATGAATCTATATTTATCTATGTTTCTTTATGTCTCTGCCATAAATTTGCCAGAATTTTCCTCAGGTTGAGGGACTTTCAACAGGACGCTTATCTTGCTTAATTGCTTAATTGCTTAATTGCTTAATTGCTTAATTGCTTAATTGCTTAATTGCTTAATTGCTTAATTGCTTAATTGCTTAAAATAGCATAATATATTTGCCAACTGCTTGCTACAATAAAATCGTTCTTTAAAACTTATTAACATTGCTCACGGCAAGTAACTCAACTAATATGTGTGATTCTAATTTGGTGACGAATGAAAGTTATATTAAAAGCAACTATTCTTATTATCTTTTTAACTTGTTTGTCTCTTCTTGTAAAAGAACCCGTCCTTGCCTCAGCTTTTAACACAAGACAGCTTACCAACAATAATCTTGATGATTACGACCCTCAAATAAGTGGAAACAACGTTATCTGGGAAAGCATATTTGAAGGTCGGGCCCCAGAGATATTCCTCTATGATGGTGCCACTACAATCCAATTAACCGATAACAACTCTCGGGAAGAAGGTCCTCGGATAAGTGGTAACAACGTGGTCTGGATGGATAAAGTTGGTGGTTTTGACTGGGAGCTACTCTTCTATAACGGGACTACCACCATCCAGTTAACCGATAACGATTATGAAGATATGTGGCCACAAATTAGTGGCGGCAACGTGGCTTGGAGAGGGTGGGATGGGCGGACTGGTAATGATTACGAGACATTATTTTATAATGGCACCACTACAATCCAATTAACCGATAACAACTATAGTGACTGGTATCAACAAATAAGTGGAAACAATGTGATCTGGGCAGGTAAGGCTGGATTTTTCTACCAAATATTCTTCTATAACGGGACTACCACCACCCAGTTAACCGATAACGACAACGCAAGCGAATATCCACAAATAAGTGGAAACAACGTGGTCTGGAAGACGAGAGGCGTGAATGGCGGGATATTCTTCTATAACGGCGCTACCACTATCCAATTAGCTGACTATAATGACATGGCTACAGAGCCGCAAATAAGCGGTAATAACGTGGTCTGGATGGGTCATGACGGTACGGATTGGGAAATATTCTTCTATAACGGCGATACCACCACCCAGTTAACCGATAACAACTACTATGATGGTTTTCCGCAAATAAGCGGTAATAACGTGGCCTGGATGGGATCGGATAGTACGGACAGTGAGATCTTCTTTTACGATAGCGCCACTACCACCAAATTAACCGATAACGATTACGAAGACATTTGGCCGCAAATAAGCGGTAATAACGTGGTCTGGAAGGGTCATGACGGTACGGATTGGGAAATATTTCTTTATGGCGAAAGCGAACCAACACTACCCCTCCCAACCCCCAAACTCTCCTTAAAAGTAAATACATACGATAACTTTCTAACCAAGTTCTCTTGGAATGCACAGGGCATCTATCAGGACTCATACGAGTTTGAAATATGGACGGCATCAGGTGGCGAAGGGCAGTTAGTCGATCAACAATCAGGTACAACTGAAAAAAGTATTGAGCGGACTTTAAACCAACTGGTTGTCGGCAGTACCTACTTCGCAAGAGTCAGGGTCTCTGATGGTAGTGGTTGGACTAACTGGGCAGAAGCTTCTTTTAAAGTGGATAAGGGTGCCAGTAATCCCTATGATGTATGGACAGGTCAGTGGTACCTGGTACAGATGCATGACCATTACTATCCGGATGATCCTGTTTCAATTCGTATAAGAAACACTTCTCCAGAACTATTCTTTAGCATCTATAGTCCTTGGCAGACTCGCTGGGATTATAGACTTAGAGGATATGACTATGTTTTTATGACGGAGCACAATGAACTAATAGATGGAAGCGAAGAAAACGGTGATGTTACCAAAGCAATAGGCTCGAAACATATAGGTGTATTTGGTGCATTGGGCCATGCAAACGAGAAGCAAGGGCTCCCTAATACTCTAAAAGATATTAGAAACTTAGGAGGCTATCCGGTTGCTAATCACCCTAACTCAAAGGTAGATTACTATGACTTTAGATACGGTGAAGAGATAACACGAAATGATTATTCATGGAGTGTAGGTGAGCTAGGCAATCTTCAGTACGGAGAGGCTATGGAGATATTTACCAATGCAGTAAACTGGCTGGACAATTTCGGTCACTATGAGGGTTATGGTTTGGCAACAGATAAGTGGGACATCTTACTTGGTCAAAGAAGAAAGATCTGGGGAACGGCAACTGATGACTATACTCCCTTTCTTACCCCCATCGATGGAGGAGCTGTTTGGGTAAAAGCAGATAGCCCTAATAGATTTAGCCTTCTCTCAGCTATTAGAAGAGGGTCTTTCTTTTCTACCACTGGCTCAAACGGACCGGTCTTTACTGACATTAAAATATCGGATGATAGTGTAATTACTGTAACCACCCCGAAACCTGCAGATATTACTTTCAAGGGCGGAGGCGTAAATAACATTCTTGACGAAGACCTTAACACTACAATCGGTGTTTACCAAGTAAAAGGTAATCCCATCTTTGTAAGAATTGAACTTCGAACTTCTAATGGCACGGCCTGGTCCAACCCCATCTTCGTCGGAAAACAAGCTAGCCAAACGACCTCATACACAGGCAGAGGCTTTAGCGGTTTTGCAAGCGCTGCAGTAACAACGGGAACGATAGATTCAACGCCTACGATAATCTCCTTCGAAGAGACTACGCTTACCATACCGCCACAAGTAGATACTCAGACTATCTCACAAGAGATAATAAATATAGATGACTATCCAAGCGATACTCCGCCTTGGGGATATCTGTCCGATGTATACAAGTTCTCTACTGAGACGCTTTCTTTCTCTCCTGAAGCTACGCTAACGATTTCTTACGGGTATGAAGATACGTCTATGATCGGAGAAGACTATATATTCATATATAAACATAACTCTGCGACCGGACTTTGGGAAAGACTTACGACGGTAGTAGATAAAAATAAGAAGAATGCTTCTGCAAAGATATCTTCTCTTGGTACTTACGCATTATCTGCAGATATCGGAGTAGACATAACCCCACCAGTTGTTAATATTCTCTCACCCACGGAAACAGATACCATTACCGGTCTTACTCCCGTGGTCGCTACAGCTACCGATGAGAGAGGAATATATACTACTAAGCTCTATCTGGATCATATCTATTTGGGAGAAGATACCTCTACTTTAGACGGTGTAAATATGTTTGTAGACTTTAGTCAGTTTGCAGTAGGTGAACATGACTTAAGAGTGGTGGCAGAGGATGCATCAGGTAATATCGGGGAAGATATAGTCCCTATTAGTATCTTCTCTACAGTACTTCCACTGGAGATAGATATTACTAGTCCTACTCCTTTAGAAATCGTTGAGTCTTCAGTCACTCTTGAAGGTACGATCTCTAGTGGAGTATCCAGAGTAATAATAACTGTAGACGATCTGCTGTCATCAGATATTACAATATCTGTTCCCGGTTCTTTTAGCCAAGTACTGGATACCTCATACCTGGACGAAGGAACTCACACTATATCTACGTTTGCGTTTGACGAAGCGTCCAACATCGCGACAGATTCAGTTACTATTAGCGTTTTAAAAGACACGACCGCGCCAGAGACTTCTATTACAGATAAACCACCTCTCTTTAATAAAGGAGACGTAAGCCTCTCATTTGAAGGCGTAGACGATAGAAGCTCTTCCGACTTTATCGCCTACTACTACAAACTAGACGGAGTAGATTCTACATATACACTAGACACCACTACTTCTGTTAACTACTCTTCTCTTGCCGATGGGAGCTACACCTTTAGAGTAAAAGCAATAGACTGGGTCGGCAACATTGACGAAAGTGAGGCGACTTACTCATTTTCTGTTGACGCAACCAAACCTTCAGATCCGACTACCGTCTCCAGTCCGTCCCATAATACTAATGAGTGGTCCTCAAATAATGACATAAGAATAGATTTTTCTGGTGCCACCGATACCATCTCAGGTATCGACGGCTACTCAGTGTCTTGGAGTAAGGATAGTACCGAGACCCCGGATACAACTATTGATCTACAAGAGGATGCTACTTCTACTACCAGTGGAGCGCTAGCTGATGGTAATTGGTACTTTAATCTAAGAACTAGAGATAACGCCGGTAATTGGACATCAACAGTTCACCATGGGCCGTTTTGGATAGGTAATTCGGACCTTGTTATTACAAGTATTACTCCATCTAAACTAAATCCGACTACCGGTGAAGTGATCAGTGTAGACGTAGTTGTAAGTAACGAAGGTACCGCTAGCGCGAGTGCCTTTGACGTTACTTTATTCAACGATCCTCTGGCATCTCCTTTAATCGGTGACCCAGGGTCTTTTCCTCCGGATAAAAGTCTAGGATCAGCTGGAATTGCGGCTGGAGCTAGCGAGACTCTAACATTTATTAGTATCAGCTGGCCAACTATTGGCAAGAAGGATCTATATGCGATCGTAGACACTGCAAACGATATCGCCGAATCCAATGAAGACAACAATGTATTTGGTCCGGTAGTTGCAAATGTCTACGACAATAAACTAGACGTCATAAACTCCTGGGACTCAGGTCCTAATAACTGGAGCCTTAGCGCTTCTAAGTCAGCAAGTGGAGACTTTGACGGTGATGGTAGAGACGACATAGCTGTAGTCTATGGATACAAGACTGAGCGAGACGTTCTCATATATGTATTTAAAGGTAAATCCGATGGCACCTTTGCAGCCCCGGTCAAGTGGTGGCAAGCGGGAGCCGGTAACTGGGACTGGGATGGGTCTAAGCTTACTGCCGGAGATTATGACAACGACGGTAAAGACGATCTTGCCATTATGTACGGCTATAAGACAGAGCGAGACGTGATCGTCTTTGTCTTTAAGTCAGCCGGTAATAAATTCAACAACCCTACTAACTGGTTCCATGCAGGACGTAACAATTGGGACTGGGATGGCTCAAAGCTCGTAACCGGTGACTTCAACGGTGACGGTAAAGACGATCTAGCCGTACTCTATGGTTACCAGACAGAGAGAGACGTAATAGCTTTTGTATTTACATCTACCGGTTCTAAGTTTAGTAGTCCAAGAAGCTGGTTCCATGCAGGACGTAACAATTGGGACTGGGCCGGATCTAAGCTGGCAGCTGGAGACTTTAACGGTGATGGTAAAGATGATCTGGTAATCCTCTATGGTTACCAGACAGAGCGAGATGTAATAGCTTTTGTATTTACTTCACAAGGTAGTAGCTTTAGTTCTCCTAGAAACAACTGGCAAGCAGGACGTGGTAACTGGGACTGGGCTGGATCAAAACTTGTACCCGGTGACTATAATGGTGACGGTAAAGACGATCTGGCTATCTTTTATGGATATGGAAGTAGTAGATCAGCAGTCTTTGTCTTTCTCTCTAACGGAAGAACTTTGAGTAATAATGGTATCTGGTATATCTCACCCGTGGGTGGATGGAACGCAGGTAATACCAAGATATTCAGTGGTAACTTTGACGGTGATGGGATAGATAACCTAGCCGGTGTCTATGGCCTTGGAACCTCTCAGGTAAGACTCTTTATGATTAGGTAGAATATTTATTGGGAGAGGCTCATAAGTAGGAGTCTTTGAGATTAACTAAAAAGTCACTTTAGTAGCATTTTAAGTGACTAAAATCCTCTCCAATCTTTGAGGCGCTTCCCTTTCAATCTCTGGAAGCAAATGAGCATAAATATCCATTGTTACTTGTATACTCGAATGCCCAAGTTGCTTTTGAACGAACTTTGGATTCTCACCACCTGATATCAATGCAGCCGCGTAGGAGTGCCTGAGATCGTGCCAACGAATTCTGCGAAGATCTGCTCTTTTTATAGAAGACATAAATATTCTTTTTACAAGGTTATTTCCGTCCATGGGCTTTCCTTCTTCGTTAGGAAAAACTAGCTCTAACTCATTATAGTCAAGATCTACGGCTTGCCTTGCTTGATGATCCTTAAGAGCCTTGACCAAAGAATCGGGTACGGTCACCAATCTTTTTGAACTTTCCGACTTTGGCTCATAAAATTTGCCTTGTTGCAGTGTCCTTTTTACATAAATGCGATTACTTGCAAAGTCAATATCACCCCACATTAGGCCAAGCAGCTCCCCTTGTCTTAATCCAGAGTAACAAGCGGTCATCATTAGGCATTTAAAACGTTCATCTGTAGCACTTATTAGTTTAGATACTTCATTCGGCGTAAAAAAGTCTATTTCCGGTTTCACTTGTCGGGGCCTTTTTACATATTCTGCCGGATTTTCTTTTATATATCGCCACATTACGGCCGTCTTAAGAACCATTTTAAGTGTAAGCAGATGTTTACCGGCAGTATTAGGAGAGACGGCCTCTTCCATTAGATAAGCCTTAAATGACTCCACATCTTCGGTGGTTATACTTTTTAATTTTCGATTGCCAAAATAATTAGAGATCCGTCCATCAAGATGTTGTCTGTAGCTAGTTAAGGTCTTTGGCCTCACGTTGGCAACCTTGGTACTTAGCCATTTCTTTGAAAATTCTCGAAGAGTTATGTCAGGTAATTCACGATAATCTCCGTTATTCACTTGATTCATAACGTCCACCAACGCTTTTTGAGCATCAATCTTTCTCTTGCCGATTGTCTTATATCTTCTTACTCCTTCCTGATCAATAAAGCGAATAGCCCATTTAGTTCCGGTTTTACCCTCGATTTTAATAACACTTCCCTGCATTGTCTCTCCTTCGACCGTCGTATTATGAATCCGTTTGACCCTTTATTGTTCCTGGTTATGAAGTTCTTCTGGCAAATTTATGGCACTAAATAATCATTTAATATTCTTTTTGAACCTATAAGGTTGAATTCCATTTTTATCGCAGGCGCGTTTATATCTCTTTTGAAATGACTGAGACTCTATTAAAGACTTGCCTTTTCTTTTCGACCATTCTTTAGTAACTTGTCGCCAAAACTCTGGAGCATTTTTACAATTAAGCGTTTCTGACATCTCTCTAATAAATTCAATAAGCTCCATCTGCTCCCTGTTCATTGGTCTTTTATGTTTCACTCCAAGCAAGATACGTAGCTGACCATGCAACTTAATCAATTGGTCTCTGGACATGTCTGTACCATAAAACTTTATAGTTCCGTGTTGAGAAAAAAAGCTACCATCCTCTGTTTCAAACTTCCTGATATTTGCCTCAATTTGTGCTGGAGGAAGTAAGGGTGAGACTCCTGTAAGAATATGCATGAGGCTTTGTGCCTCTTGCCAACCTGTTAAGCTCGAAAGTTTCTCTACAGATTTTTTAAGCCTAGCCAAAATCGATGGAGGATATGCATGAGGCCATTGAGTGTAAGAACTAATGCTTACTGAATCATCATAACCATCCGGTCCGGGGATAGATAAACGACTTAAATTAATTTTTCGTATCCCAATCGCCCTTATCATTACTGGAGCATCTTCAAGCCCCCACTGATCATGAATTTGATCCGAAGTCTTTTTGTCGACTACTAGTTCGACAACTCTATCATCGACTTCTTTCTTTGCCGTTTCTTTTATCCAGGAAATAGCTGTCTCTTGCGATTCAAAAGGTGGCTCTGATTTATTAAAAATATCTTCTCTAATTCGCTTAACTTCGAACGCCAGTTTTTCAACTAAGATTTTAGAATAAATTTTTTCGTTATCTCCCGCAAATATCTGAACACTTTTTCTATTATCATTTTCAATTTCCGATAAACGAGGGATAAATCTTTCATCTTCTGCCTCTTTTATTGCTTTTGCCATCTCATAGATAGTTTCAACATGTCTTTCATTTGAACCAGGAATTATGGGACATGATGCAATTGCTTGTTTAATATGAAGTTCAGTTATTTCTTTATTAGGATAATTACGATTAATTGATAGCGTAATTTCTTTAACTATCTCTTTTCTTTCTAGCCATTCAGACATCTTTTGTCCCTTTGTGTCCTTTTTTGTACATCACAACACTAGTTTAGTATTCTTTTTTCGTTAGGTCAATAACTAATTAAGCAAGGAGAACATTTATGTCAGTTAATCAAATTAAATTGGCACTTCTAGTAAAAGGGGTGCGGCAGATTGATATCGCACGTCACGTTGGCGTAAGTAAAAGCTATATAAGTTCCATAATCTCCGGTAAAGAAAAGCCCTCCGAGAAGGTATTGAAAGCATTTCACGATATTGCAGGAATTGACTTGAAGGAGTTCATTTGATGAAGAGGTTAATGGATGTTGATGAATTGAGTTCTCTATTAAACTGCAAGAAGTCATATATCTATCGCCTGGTGTATGAAAACCGACTGCCTTATGTGAAGCTTGGTCATCGACAGCTAAGGTTTGATCCTCAAGAAATTCAACAATGGCTTTCCAGGCAGACTCATAGTCTTAGCGAAATAAAAGGATATTTATAAATGGTTTACGTCCCAGCTGAAGAATCTTTGGTCGACAGCGTGAAAATTGATAGAGCGAGCGTTAATTTGAACGTTGACCCTTGCCAAATTATTGGGCACCTAATTTGTCTCTGGCATTGGGCTTTAAAGCAAGCTCCAGACGGAGATCTAAGCCATTTTACGAATCACGAGATAGCTAAGGCAGCCCGTTGGGCAGACCAAGGATCAGTTGAAAACTTTGTCAAAGCTTTGATCGATTGTGGTCCTGGAAACAAAGAAGGTTTTTTGGAAAATGAAAAAAAGGGTCTAACTATCCATGATTGGAATAAGCACACCGGAAGAATCATCAAAGTAAGAGAGAATGACGCGGCTAGAAAAAGAGAGGAACGTAAAGCCATTGAAAAGAAAGTATCACTGGTTAAACAGTCTAAGCGTCCGATGTATGTCCAAGGGACGTCCGATGTAAAGCAAAGTAAAGAAAAGCAAAATAAAGTAAGTAAAGTAAAGCAAAATAATTCTGCTCATTCTGACACTGCTACGATAAATCAAAAAGATCTACAAAAGGCTTGGGAAGATGAAATGTATCAGTGCACCGCTCATCTTCAGCATCTGAACTACCTTCCACCAATGCCAACAGAAGAAGATCTGAAGGCAATTACCCTACATGTCAAAAAAGTAACAGAAGAGGCGCTGACTAAAAATAACCCAGAAGCGTGGTTTAAGAAGGTCTGCTTCAGCCGCATGATCGAGAATCTGGAAATTTTTAAGCCATTGAAAAGAGATTAATGCCATTTAAAGATGAAACAATAAAACGTAAGTACCAGAGAGATTACATGCGTAACCGCCGATCAGGTCTTACAGGTCAGAAAATGTTAGCCCCTAAATTTAGAATAAAAAAAGCTAAGGATGTGTTAGAGATCCTGGAAATCGTCACTATCGATGTATTAGAAGCTGACGCTGACCCCTTAGTTAAAGGTAGGTGCGCAGGATACTTGCTGGGCATAGCTTTGAAAGCTATCGAAGTTTCAGATTTTGAAGAAAGAATTGAGTGTCTTGAAGAAACTTTAGGAAAGAGAAATGTGTAATGAAAAAAGATGTATCTAGCTATTACTTCAAACTGACTCCAGAAGAGCGATTTAAGTTGGTATTGAAAGCCCGAGCTAGAAGTGACGATAAAGACGCTAAAAACTTACATCAGTCCTGTCAAAAAGTAACCTACATAATGAATGACGATGAATATGACAAGCGCTTTGAAGCTCTGCGAACAATATGGTCAATGTTTATTGCTTTACTAGCTAATTCCCAGGGGATGCTAGAGATGACTGAGAACGCGTTTACCTTTATATCAGTTATCTCAGACCGTTCTGAAGATAGTTTGATGAAGGCTTATCTTCAAGGATTTGAGGATGCAGATGGAGAAAAACCTAATTATGACAAAGCCTTAAATAAACTCGATGTCATTGTAAAAGCGGAAAAATCTGTACTGGAAAATTTTATCGAAGCCGGCCGCAACGGAGTGATGCAACGAGCAAGAAATATCTATTCCTCTTTTGAAGGTTTTTGTCAGGACTTTATTGGCTTAAGTATTAAAACAGTTATTGACAGTTTCGATGCTGATGAGTTAGTAAGCTGGATTGACATGGATGTCACCAACAAGCCTGACATTGGTGAAACAAAAAAGTTAAAAAAAGAATTTCGAGATTACTGGATTAGAATAGTAAAAGAGGGGCATTATCGTGAATGATCAACAACATAATATAAATGATCTTTATAAAAAAATATTAAGAGTGATAGAACAACACTTCAAACAAAAAATATATCTGATTTCGATTACGAAACAACTGTCACTGAAGCTTCAAAAAAAGAATACGATGTCCTAGAGATATTAATTATTAGTCTCCTCAATGTCGGCTCTAATCCGTGCGCTTGCCCGCACCACAAGGTTCTCGGCCTCAAATCGGCTTAGAACAGTCCTTGCCATTTCATCATAAACTAGTGCTTTCTTTTCTGGATCAGAAATAGTAACGATGAGAGAAAACGGTTGAGGTTTAAACGACTCTACCTTCTCAATCCCATGTCGAGTTAAAAGCTGAACCTTTAAACGCCACTTATTGCCGCGCTCACCTTTTTTTCCAAGATCACCATGATAGGTGCGCACTGGTGCCCACTTACGAAGTTCTTTGATTTGATAAGACTCATAAAGCTCACCAGGACGTCTATGTTCAGGTGGAACAAGACCCTTGAAAGGAGTAGTGATTTTCCCAGTAGTCCGATTAAGTCTATCTCGGTAAACTCCAAACTTCGCATCAATGTGAGTCTCGCAATACTCATTACCCCATCGGGCACCACGTGCAGGGGCAAAAGCAACTGTCATCCATATTTCACCAAAAAAACGGCCATCACGATAAAGTGAGGGTGGATAGGGGAAGTCATTCCATTCAAGAAAATAGCCCGGCCGCAGCTGATCGTCAAAAACGAGTGTCGATGAGTAAGGGGTACACTCAAGGCAATACGGAACGGGTGATGGTCGCCCAAAGCCAAGAAAGTTTTCTTCGCCATCGGGAACTCGATGCCCAGTTCTGGGATCACGAGCATGGTGAGTCAAAAGTGCTCGCGCAAGCACTGGCTTTGGAGTTGGTGTGACCTGATGATAAATCTGAGCGAGTGTCCTAGACACCAACGGAGCGGCAAAACTCGTTCCAAGGTTCTCAGATGAACCGTTTCCATCAACGGACCTGATACCTGTTATATGGGTGGCATCAATCGAACATGACCCTCCGTAGTGCACAAGATCGGGTTTAATGACATGGTTTGGTCCTGCTCCATGTCGTGAAAAAGCAGACGGCTGGTGCTCTTCAGGCCCATTTTTTTTATAGTCAACATGAGAAATAGAGCCCACCGTAATCCCTAGTACGCTGTCGGCAGGTGTAGTGATTCGACCTTCCTCGAGCTGCGGCGTCAGTCTTGGGTAATCAAGCAATGGGGATTTAGTATAATTCCCAGCACTTATTACGAAGGAGACTTCATACTTCTCTTGCAGATTATCTAACTCCTCGGCGAGGACAGAAAACTCATCAAGAGAGCAAACAATATTAGTATTTAGTGATAAATTCCAAACCTTATGTTCGTTGGAATGGTCTTGAAGTGCAGCCTTGAGCGCGACAAGGAATTCCGGTTCACTAATGAATTCTGTGTCCCCTTTACTTGGATCATCATTCGGAAGAATCTGAACGTCAAGAATACCGCAAGGGTTTGAATCAATACCATCAACGGTGGGATTGAGATCGCCGCCCCAACAAATTAATCCGGCTACGAATGTCCCATGATCGGTATTCCTATACGGGGGTGCGACATATGTCTCGCGGCCAACAACCCAACTTTCAAGTTCCGGAATTTTGTCTGAGACCCCACTATCAACAACAGCGACAACGGGAATCGTTCCTGATACCTCAGGACGTGATAACAGTTTTGGTAGAGCTTTTGCGTTTAACATCTGTGGTCGAACGATTCGTATAAGTGGCATGCCCGTAACCGATCGCACACCGACAACGCTTGACAAAGCAATTACATCTTCAGTAGAGCGACATTCTGCACTATAGACCATACTGGCGGGAGAATAGGCCTCCGAGCTGATATTGATCCCACGTTGGGTACAGAGGTCCTCAAAATTTGTTATCAATTTTGTCTGATCTTTGTCCGCTCCGAAATTGAAGAGTCGGACACGTGTCATGAAACCTTCTTTTCCTCGAGGACTTTGTCGAAGAACATCGTTCGGTTCGATTTTGATTTGTACGCTATCCTCAGTAATAAATAATTTATTTAAGTGATTGTTCTGTTTAGTTCGCTTCTCTTGAATCACTATATT
>SDBV01008962.1_pt1 | contig 13385 bp, 13 predicted proteins | sample 2277081 | NCBI WGS metagenome assembly SDBV01 (sample SAMN10402039, study PRJNA504765) | marine sediment metagenome | isolation source: marine sediment core GS10_PC15, 223 cmbsf | place: Arctic Ocean: Southern Knipovich Ridge | collected 2010 | reverse complement strand
AGGGACACCATAGCAAAGTTTCTTGAGGACAAAGACGCCTAGCGGAACGTAAGTATTCGTTTAACCCGTGTATTAGCGCGGAAAACTCAGCAAAAAAGGGACCAGGGGCTCCGAAGGAGACCGGCAAGCAGAAGCGAGTCTTCGAGCGAAGACGGGTCTGTCCCTTTTCTTGCGGGCCTTGTCCAAAAGCACCACGGGTTTAGCGAATACTTACAAGCGGAACACCAAAAAAATATGACAGGAAAAGTGTACATAGTGGGTGCAGGCCCAGGCGATCCCGAACTGCTCACCGTCCGTGCGCTCCGTCTGATTCGCGCTGCCGATGAATTAATATGCGACCACCTTTTGCCGTCTTCGTTTCTTGAGGATTTGGGTGTTTCGCCGCTGGACAAAGTTGTCCATTGGATCGAGCAAGGTCCTGATTCGGAAAGACAAGACCGGATTAATGAACTCATGTTGGATGCGGCACGCCGTGGAAAAACTGTTCTCAGGCTGAAAGGAGGCGACCCCTTCGTGTTCGGACGAGGCGGAGAAGAGGCAAAGTTTCTGTGCGACAACAAGATTCCCTGGTCCGTGGTGCCCGGACTGAGCGTTTGTACGGCTGGGCCCAGCATTACCGAGCACCCTCTGACGCATCGTGCTAAAGGACGATCTTTTGCCGTGGCAACGGCGCGGTGTGAGGGAGGCGTAGCGAACACCGCCTTCCCAAAGGCCGATTCGCTCGTTATCCTAATGGGCGTTTCTATATTGGACGATGTAGTCGAATCTCTGTTGCGTGAAGGTTGGAAATCGGATACACCAATCGCATTGTTGGAAAGAGTGTCGCAGCCGTGGGAAAGAAGAGTTCGTTCGACATTGGCTGACGCGGTGGCCAGTGCAAAAGATGCGCATGTTACCGCGCCGGCCGTCTTTCTTGTAGGGCAAGCAGCGGACACGCACTCGTGGGCGGACTCGAGACGAGAAATCCTATTTACCGGCAGCGACGCATCTTGTTTCACGACTCTCGGCCGGGTAATACACTGGCCTGCACAGGTGTTAGAAAGAAATGAAGAGGCTGAAGAATCGGCCGCTTCCATAGCGAATGAACTCGACAACGCAGGATACGATATGGTTGTTTTTGCCGGTCGAAGTTCCGTATCATCATTCTTCGCTTCACTGTTCAGGGCGGGCAAGGACGCCCGCGCATTGGCCGGAACATGCCTGGTTGCGCACGGCATCGGCACGGCAACGCAGCTTCTCGAGTACGGCACGAAAGCGGACGCTGTAATCGGGCATGATGAAGTTGATGAACCGCTGCCGTTTCAGGAAAGCTCAAACCCGAGCGTCTTGTTGATATCGGGTACACATATCGGAAGCAGTCTGGAAGAACTACTACGTTCTCTGGATTCGAAGATAACACGATTGGAACTGCACAAGCTAGTGCCCAATCCTGAACTGGGAAGATCCTTACCGGAACACGATGTTATATACTTCGTGAGTCCGGGCGGCGTCAGATGCTATCATGAGGCCTACGGCATGGACGCTTTCAAGAAGGAGGTCTGGTGCATGGGCAAGGCTACTCTGTCAGAATTGGCGAGCCTAGATGTTCAAGCGTCCATAGTTCAACCTTGGTAAAGAGAGATTATCTATTATCTTTTTAAGAATAAAGGAACCAGGAAGAAGTTATGACAAACGAAACAGTACAAATCCCCGAAGAGGTAATGACCAAAGAAGCAAAACTCGAAGAGTTGATTAAAGGCTACGGAACTATAGCCGTGGCCTATTCCGGCGGAGTTGATTCCACCTATCTTGCAGACGTTGCACACGATACTCTGGGCGAAAAAGCGGCGATAATTCTGGCCGACTCGCCAAGCCTGCCAAGAACGGAGCTCGAAGAGGCCAGTGCGCTTGCCAAAGAACGCAACTGGAATTTCGTTCTAGTCCACACAAAAGAGTTCGAAGAGGACGGCTTTCTCAAGAACGAGGGTAATCGCTGCTATTTCTGCCGTTCCGAACTTTTCAAGCACATGAGAAGCTACGCCGACGAGCAAGGCATCGAAATCCTCGCCTACGGAGCAATAGTTGAAGACGCCTTCGACCCAACAAGGGTAGGCGCAATCGCGGCCAAAGAAAACGGTGTCGTTTCGCCGCTCCAGGACGCCGATCTCAACAAAGACGAGATCAGGCAACTGAGCAGGCGGCGCGGATTACCCACATCCGAAAAGGCTTCATTCGCATGCCTCGCATCGCGCGTACCCAAAGGAACACGCGTAACCACCACGGCCCTGTCCCAGGTCGAGCAATGTGAAGAAGTACTCAAGAGCTTCGGATTCCACCAATACCGCGTAAGACACCACGAAAACCTATGCCGAATCGAGATCGATTTGAATGACATCGACAAAATCCTCGACAACGATATCCGCGAACAAATCGTACGAGACATTTCCGCGACCGGTTATCGATTTGTGACGCTCGATCTCGCCGGATACCGCACAGGCAGTACCGCATAGCGTACGCCATCCGATCCGTCCATCCCCCCATAAAGGTTTTCTTGGGGGGATTAAGGGGGGTTGAGGATCCAGAATGATTTGTTCTAAGGAAGCTAACCGTCCTTGACCTAACACAATTAGATGCATTTTCTGGGATTATCCGGGTTGAAAACAGACCCTCAAGAGAATACTATGTTCTTCCATGGGGAGAATCGAAAAAAACAAACGTAGCGTGCTCCTGATACACAATTTCCTGACGCCGTATCGCGTGCCGCTTTTTACTGAACTTGCGGCCCGCTTCGACTTGGAAGTCTGGATATTGGGCGATGTGGCCAAGATCCGCGAATGGTCTTCTGACGCCGCGCAGGACGCGTTCAAGTGCAGGTTTATGCCTCATGTAGGAATTCCAACTGGAAGCCGGGATTATCGTGTAGTTCTGAACTACACCTTCCCAGTCAGTCTTGCGCGCCACGAACACGACGTGATTATTGTTTGTGGATGGGACACACCGGCGTCGGTTTACGCGGTTCATTATTCAAAGCTGACAGGAAAACCTGTTGTACTTTGGGCGGGCAGTACCGCTCGGGAACCGAATTGGCGCAGGACCATGTCGCGGCCGCTGGTGGGCAATCTCGTTCGACGGGCTGACGCATGGCTATCTTACGGTACCCGATCCAAGGATTATCTGGTTTCCCTTGGCGCGAATGCAGACAAAGTTTTTCGTGCGTTTAACACGGTCGAAACGACCCAGTTCGCCAACCAAAGCAGTATGATGGAAGAGCAAAGGGACAGCTTCAAGAACCAACTAGGGATAACGAGCAAATACGTGGTCTTTTATTGTGGCCAACTCATTGAGCGTAAGGGCTTGCAGGACTTGCTGCCAGGTTTTGCGAAACTTGTTGAAAGCGGCGTTGATGTGACCTTGCTTGTAGCTGGCAGCGGCAAGTGTGAATCCCAATTCCGCAATCAGGTGAAGGGTCTGGGGCTTACAAATCATGTGATGTTTGCCGGTTTCGTGGAAAGAGATGAGCTTCCTCGATATTACGGAATAAGTGACTTGTTCACACTGCCCTCGCGCGAGGAAGTGTGGGGTTTGGTCATTAACGAAGCGCTGGCGTGCGGTGTGCCAGTGCTGACTACAGAGGCCGTGGGCGCGTCGGCGGACCTTATGGAGGACGGCGTTAACGGCTATGTGTGTCCCGCGGGCAACGCTGAAGCGCTTGGCGCGGCCCTTCTGCGCCATTTCAGCAAGGAAAACGATTTGCAGCAGATGCAACGCGCGGCGCGCGAATCAATTCTGCCGTTCACGATTTCGCATGCCGCCGACGCTTTTGAACAGGCCGTGGAAGCGGCCTCGGAACGAGGCTGATTATGGGCTATGGCAGACAATTCTTCCGCCACGCCTTGTTCACGACAGCATGCACGGTTTTGGCGGGAGTGCTCAACTACATTCTGCGCCGAGTACTGTTCGTAAGTCTCTCGACAGAAGATTTCGGCCTTTTCTATGCCGTGCTTTCTTTCAGTATGGTCATGCACCCTGTCTTGACCTTTGGCTTCGATCCCGGTGTGGTGCCATACGTGACGGGGTTCCGGGAAAAGGGCGACTGGGCGGGCGCGAAGAATGTCATTGTCGGTTCTCTTGCGGTGCAACTGACATTGTCGACTGTAGTTTTGGGCATGGTTCTGGTTTTCGCGAGCCAGATAGCAGTCTTTGTTTTCGATGCGCCGCATGCAGCATCGGTCATACGCATAATTGCCTTGTACACATGGCTTCAGGCCCCGTTCAGGATGTTTCTGTGCCTTCTCCTGGGTCTTCAGCACATCGCCGCGCGGAATCTGGTGCAACTGGGCCGGGTAGCGGCAGGCCTGCTTCTGGCTTTAGTATTGCTTCATCAGGGCCATGGGATATATGCCGCCGCCTGGGCATATGCAGGCTCGCTAGTGGCGGGCATGCTTGTCGAGGCGGTTGGCATGTGGCGTCTTTGCCGAAAAGTTGTTGCGGCGCGTCTTGAGTGGCGTCCGGATCTGGTCCGTGAGGTTTTCAGCACAGGCAAGTATCTGGCGGTTGCCTTTGGCGGGCTGGCCGTGCTGGCGTACATGGACACGGTGATGCTGACCTTGGTGCTGCGCCCGGATTATGTGCAGGCGGTTGCGGCGTACCATTTGGCCGTGCCGGCAGTCATGATTTTTTATGGCATCCTTTTCGCAATCGCCAGAAACTTCATGCCCATGGTAGCCACGATGTGGCACAGAAACGAGAAGGCGCTTTTGGCCGGCGGCATAGGGCGGATGTACGGAATTGCCGCTGGTACTGTTTTTCCGGCGGCGGTCCTCACAGCCTGCTTTTCTGACGTGCTGATACAACTGTTGTTTCCAGGGGACATAGGCAACGCGCCGCATGCTTTTGCAATATTGGTGACCGGAAGCGTGTTTTTCTTCGTTTGTTTTCTCAACATCAACATTTTGGGAAGTCTCAACAAGACCAGGGAAGCATGCCGCGCGATTGTTTGCGCCGTTTCTACAAACCTTGTGTTGAATTTGGTTCTGATAAGGTATTTCGATGTCAAAGGGGCCGCCGCGGCCACAGTTTCAAGCACTATAGTTGGCACTGTCCTGAGCGTTATTTATATCAGGCGTGAGTTGGCCGTGAAACTGCGTGTTTCTACGCTCGTAGCGGGCGCTGTCGCTGCTGGTGCGGGGGCACTGATATGCTTATTGGTCCGTCAAAGCGCGTTTTTTGAGTCACACAAACTCCTCACAGCCGCAATAAGCGTTCCTGTCCTTTTTGCCTGTATCCTAGCCATACTCGAACTCACTGGAATGAGCAAGTTACGAGAGTTCCGCAGAATTGTCATGCCCGGCACCAGGGAAGCCGGCGAGGATCCAAACGAACAAGATTAAAAATCCAGCGCAGCCCAAACCAACATTGACCTCACCCACAAAAGCCCACCCACCATGTCACGCCCCCATCACGTCACTGCGAGGAGGCACGACGAAGCAGTCTACTACCGCCCCCAAAAACGCGTCTCCTGAACTCATCATCTCCCCCCCGCCATCCACCTGGACCCGCATTTGGGTTTAGGTCCCCCATGCGTTATAATCTCCGGCATTCCTTGGAAACAAACTGTGTTGAATGGAGGGGAAAAAAATGAGTAGTTCAAAGAAGTTCAAGATTGCGTGCATAGGCGCGGGGAATGTTGGCGCGACAGCGGCACAGTACTGTGCGGAGATGGAGCTGGGCGACGTTGTCTTGACCGACATTCTCGAGGGCATGCCTCAGGGCAAGGCGCTCGATATGACCGAAGCTGGACCGATTCGGGGTTACAGTTCGATTGTGACTGGCAGTAACGATTATTCTGCCATCGAAGGGGCCGATGTAATTATTGTAACGGCCGGACTGGCACGCAAACCGGGCATGAGCCGCCTGGATCTGCTTTCCAAAAACGGTTCGATTATATCCGGCATTGCTGAAAACATTGCAAAGTATGCGCCGAACAGCATCGTGGTAATGGTTACAAACCCGCTGGACGTGATGGCATACACAACGCTGAAAAAGACCGGCTTCCCATCCGAACGCGTCGTTGGCATGGCTGGCTGCCTCGACAGTGCCCGCATGCGCTCGTTTGTTGCCATGGAGCTTGGCGTGAGCATGACGAACGTTGATACGATGGTTCTGGGTTCGCATGGAGACCACATGGTGCCGTTGCCGAGGTACACTACGGTTTCCGGAATTCCCATTACGAAGCTGATGGACCAGGAAAAAATCGACGCAATCGTGCAGCGCACAAGAAAAGGCGGCGGAGAAATCGTCGCACTGCTCAAAACAGGCAGCGCATACTACGCACCAGGTGCGTGCGCCGCACGTATGGTCCAGAGTATCCTGCGTGATGAAAAGCAGATTCTGCCATGCGCAGCCTACCTGACAGGCCAATACGGACTCGAAGACCTTTACCTTGGAGCACCCGTAATGCTCGGCAGGAACGGAGTCGAAAAGATCATCGAACTCGAACTGACCGACGACGAAGCCGCCGCAATGAAAACATCCGCAGAAGAAGTACGAACAGGCATTTCACAACTAAAAGAAGCCGGCGTGCTATAAAACCGGCAAACAGACAAGAATGAAAGAATCCACGTCTTTTGGCGTGGATTCTTTTTTGGTCGGTTGAGCGGGACGGTCTCCCGTCCCAACTCTGTGTGGCACGCTCTAAATTCCGATTTAGGGCGTGTCTTAGGATCTCCGCCAGCAGACCAAGAGAACCAGCAGTTTTTTTAGGGGCTCCGAAGGAGACCTAAAGACTGCCAGGGGCTGCGCCAGCAGACCAATTCATGGTATCGTTGTCTGTGCTGACAAGAATCTGTCTTTGCGGCTGTTGCAAACGTTGCCAAGGAACTCATCCTTTCCCGTTCAAAAAAAGAGGTGTTGATATGAAGTCCGTCATTTCGTTTATGCTAATTCTAACCGCCGCCATAGCCTTTTGCTTATGCACGCCCACGGCGGGGGCCGCCGACTGGCCAACGTGGACGGGGCCGCAGGGGCGCAACGTGTCGGCGGAGAAGGGGCTGCCGGAGGCCTTCGACACGAACGGGGGCAAAAACGTCAAGTGGTCGACACGCCTGGGAACGGTGCTGTATGGATGCCCGACGGTCTCGGACGGCAAGATTTTCGTCGGGACCAACTATGCGGCGGTTCGGGAGGACAAACGGTTTTCTAAACCGCGCGGCGGCGTGGTGGCGTGTCTCGATGAAGCCAGCGGCCGGGTCCTCTGGCAACTCGTCACGCCCGAGCGGAAGGACGGCTTTCCCGAGGGCGCGTGGATGGGTCAGCAGAAATGGGGGATCTGTTCATCGCCCACAGTGGACGGCGACCGCGTGTACCTGGTCACAAACGGCGACGACATATTGTGTCTTGACGTAGGCGGACTGGCGGACGGCAACGACGGCCCGTTCCAGGACGAGGCGCGGTTCATGGCCGCCGCAGGCGACCCGCCCGTCGAACTTAAGCCATCGGATGCCGACATTCTATGGCGCTTCGACATACCCCGCGAACTGGGCGTCTCCCCGCACGATGTCGCAAGTTGCTCCCTCCTGGTTCACGGCGACGTCGTATACGCCAGCACCTCAAACGGCGTAGGCAAGGATCATCCCCAAGGCCCAATCGCACCATCAGCCCCAGCCTTCATCGCCCTAGACAAACGAACCGGACAGCTTCTCGCAATCGACGACGAACGCCTGAGCGAACGCCTTTTTCATGCCCAGTGGTCTTCGCCCTCCATGGGGCGCGTCGGCGAAAAGACCCTCGTCTTTCTCGGCGGGGGCGACGGCGTATGCTACGCCTTCGAGGCGATTTCCGGCAGAAAACCCAACAAGCCCGGACACCTCACCAGCGTATGGCGCTACGACTGTGTCCCCGGCGACTACAGGTTCCGCGACGGCAAACCGATCCCCTTTTACAACGGCGACGTACGCGTCTACAAGAAGAAAAAGAAGGCCAAAGAGGACCTCACCCTGCACAACGCCAGTGACGGATCCTACATCGGTCCCAGCCAGATCATAGCCACCCCAATCTTCCACGACAACCGAATCTACATCGCAATCGGCCAAGATCCCGTCCACGGCCTCGGTCGCGGCATGCTCCACTGCATAGACGCCACCAAAAAAGGCGACATCACAAAATCCGGCCGGATCTGGAGCTACGACGCCATCGGCCGCACAATATGCACCATAGCGGTCGCCGACGGCCTAGTATACGCCGCCGAGCTCAACGGACGCCTCCACTGCCTCGACGCAGACACCGGAAAACCCTACTGGATTCACGACACCGGCCACGAAACCTGGGCCGGCCCACTAATCGCCGACGGCAAAATCTACCTAAACACCCGCCATTCCTTCTGGACACTCGCGGCAGGCAAAGAAAAGCGCGTCTTATTCACAACCCGCAGCGGCAGCGAATGCGCCCCAATAGCCGCCAACGGAGTCCTATACGTCTTCATGAAAGGCCGCCTCTACGCCCTACGCCAAGGCGCATCAACGCCCAAGATGTGAAGACTTTCTTGTGCCGCGGAAGTCGGCGTTTTTTGGAACTTTCAGAGTGTAATGTCGCAAGATGGTTCTTCTCGTTTTTTTGAGGCAGGAAAACCTCGTTTTGATGGATCTCACCGCTCATCGGACAATAAGCCGCCCTTGCGATGTGGCTGCCTGAATGACGTTTCTGTTGGATGTGTAAACTTGGATGCCGGGAACGGTAGCGAAGTCGCCGTCGTCGGTAATCACTTGGACTACGCCATTGGCGGCCATGGCCTCCAAGATGAATAGGTCATAGCCATCCACAAGTTGTGTCTTAAATCGATGCAAAGCAGCGTCTGCCGTGGGCTCGTCAATCGTAGCGGTCATTGGTTCGGCAAGGCTCTTGACCAAACCCCAAGCGGCCTCGACTTCCGAAACAACATTGGAGTGCTGAGCAGGAAGGTTGTGACGGTATTCCTTAGGACGCATGGCCCCATGAGACCGGACATAGACTTCGCGCTCTGTTTTCTCAATCAGGTGACTTAGTTCGGCAAGGGACAGTCCCGTGTGCAGAACACGGGATTCCGCTGCAAGCGCTAAGTCGATGTACTGCGGGTAATCGTCAAGTTGATAGGGGTAGCTCGTGCTGCCCGCCCGAGGGTATGCCATCCAAAACCATACATTCGAGTCCACGAGAAATTTGTCGGTGTCTTTTGGGTTGTCTCTTTGAACATCGATCACGCCGGCCTGGACGTCGTACTTGATCGCCATCATTCCGATTCCTTGGCTTGTTCTTTCAAGATGGCATCGACGATCTGGCGATGATCCACGTCAGTGTGGTACTGGTTTGCGTTCTCGATCACCCGCTTGACCACCGCCATGCCGTCCGCCGTCAAATTAACGATCTTGAGACGCTTCTCAAGGTCATCAATGGTCAGGTCTTTGAGCAACTGCCCGATGGCGTAGTTGAAGAACGGCGAGGCGAACTGCGCCACGCCCTCGAAGTCCAAGGTCGCGGCCTCTCCGGTCGCCAGAACGGGATGGATGGCCTCGTAGACCTTCTGCCCATCTTCTTTGATGATGGTCCTGGGGCCGATCTCGTCAAGAATTTTAATCTCCATGATACTTGTCCTCTCAAAAAGGCCAATCGGTCTGGGCTTCATCCGCGAATCGGTAGTACTGCTCGTCGCAGTACAACGTAATGTGGAGAATCGTTCCCTCAAACGAAGTCCCGCGATTACTGTACCGCTCTCCACTCTCATCAATTATAGCATAGCCATCGTTGCTGTAGACTTCAAGCCTTCCGTGGTTTAGACGGATGAATTCCTTCAGAAGATCGAGCCCCATTCCACGCTTTATTCCGTTTGGGCGCGTGGTGGTTCCTCCTTGGAATGCCCACTTCAGACAGCTCGCCGCCGTCACATTGGTAGCACGAGGATCGCTGCTCAAGTAATTCCTGACGTTTGCGGCAATGCCTTGGCCAAAATCGACTACAGAAAGAATCCGTGTGTTCCTGGTTGTAAGGTGCATGCCACATGAGAACACGCCAATCCCGGATTGTGAATGCTCGAAGGCATTTGCATAGATTTCCCAAACCTTGCCAACAATCGCGTTCCGGAGATTCTTGCTTACATGAACCCACCCCCGTCCCAGCCAGTGTTTAGTCAAGTAATCCAGGATTTCCGCTGAATCTTCCGTGCGGTCCTCACGGTAGGGAATCGTTTCTCCTGACCAACTGGAGGAAGGATGGCCAAAGGCACCAGCGAATCCGTTTTGCGTCATCGTGTTTTTTACCCACGCATCGTGCAGCGAGTCCCAGTCAAAAAACACAGTCCCCATGCGCGACTCAATCAGCCGCGCCAGACCACCGAGGAAGGCTACCGCATTGGGACGAAGAAAATGACAACTGGAGAAATTGAATCGCACGTTTTTGTAAGACCCATCGGACTTTTGCCAAAGCTCGAACAACCTGTCGAAATCAACTTGATCGTCGTTGATCGTCGGAACTTGAAGAGTAATCGCTTCCTGCATCACAACTTTCCTCGAAATACCTCGGGGTGCAGTGAGAGGGCGTATTCCTTGGCTTGCTCTTTTGCGGAATAGGGATCGATGGAGAAACGCTTGGCTTCGATGCCGGCCAGTAGTCGCGTGTTGGAGTCCTTGAGAAGGTAGTCGGCCCGGCCATCGGCTAACGCTTCCTCGGTGGCAACCTGGGCCTTGTTCTCGATGTCCCACCCCGCCTCCTTGAGAAGACGATCAACCACGATTCTGGCATCGGCTTCCGTTGGCAATCTGATCCTCCATTCCTTCGCGATCCGAGTAGGCCAAGTTGTGTCCGGCTCTACCTTATTTTCTGTGCATCTGAACCTGTCAAACTACGGATTGACCTGCAATATTGCAAGAATTCTTGTGAACCACCGCCTCCCAGAGGGATCCGTGTGGCGGGCACGATTCCCCATCAGTCCGAAGCTCTTGGGGTAGTGTAGCTTGGGTGCGGTGGCTTGTCAATTGGATGAGTTGTGGTTCGGCCTCCCGGCAGAGCCCCAGAAAAACTGCTTGGCGCCGCTTCGCTCCTCGTAGTGACGAGAATTGTTACAGGGGCGGCAGCCTTTTAGGTTGCATTGCGCTGTCGATTGGGTTTATGTTGATTGTATGAGAAAGTTTGGGAAAATAGATTTTCGGCAGATTGGGATTCTTGCTGGGATTTTTTTGGTCTCCGTTTTGCTGATGTTTATTGCCGCGAAGATGGGCGGAAGCCGTGGTCGGACTTTGGGGACGAACAAACCGTTCAGGGCGAAGGCGGGTATGCAGCGTAAGAATGCGCGTCCAATAGTTGTCAAATCCCGAAAAACGGATAAGAGTTCGCGGCAGGAAGGCTCTGGAGGGGAGAAAGGATCTGGTGATGAGGAGGAAGCCGACGAGCCTACGGAAGGTGAGAAAGCAATAGCGCAAGCGCTTCAGGCACCGACTATGGAGGAGGCGATTGAAGCGTTGAAGGCTTTTATCCAACAGAACTCCAATGATCCGTCGGCGTCTGAAGTATATACGACTTTGGCTTCTCTTTATGTTCAACTTGATCCTCCTGAGTTTAAGCTTGCGAGGAATTCTTATGAAACGGCCTATGCGGTTGCCGTGTCTCCGAATCAGCAGTGCGATGTTGCGCTTGCGGAAGCTCGTTGGCTTGCGTCTGAAGGCAAGGTTGATGAGGCGCTGGCGAGGGTAGCTCCGATCATTGGGGAGCAGAAGAATTTCGGCCCTTCTCAGATGGAGTTGCGTGTGATGATGGGAAACTTGTACCTGGAATTGGGCCATGTTTCTAAAGCGGAAAAGGTCTTTCAGGAGCTAGTCGACCAATACGCGGACGAACCAGGTGGAATGGGCGCTGACGCGGACAATGTATACCGTGCGGCGGGCCTGAAGTTGTCGCGTCTTTACGCTTCGACGAACCGTGAAAGTGAGGCCAGAAAGTTGCGGGTTGTGATGAGGCGCAACCTGAAGGATTAGCCCTGGGCTTTTCGTGGGCGATTATGGCAATGTACTTTGCGATTTGCTAGAGTTCTTGAAATGTTGATTTGCTCGGAAAAAGGGAGGATTTAACAATGGGATTGTTCATAGGCGCGGGTTTAGGATACGGACTGGGCCGCAGAATGTCTGGCGGTTCGGCACCCAGCTCGGGGATGTCGGGTTCTAACATAGCGCAGGAAGGTCGCGTACGTGAAGTCGAGCATCAGATAGAGCGTTTGATGCTTTTGAACCAGTCACTATGGGAACTGTTGCGCGAGAAGCTCAATATTTCCGATGCTGATCTACAGGCCAAGATTCAGGAAGTTGATATGCGCGACGGCGTGGCGGACGGGAAAATGACCACGACCGCGCTAAAGTGTCCGACCTGTGGCAGAACGTCTTCGTCGAAACATTGGAAATGCCTGTATTGCGGCCAGCAGTTTGAAAAGCCGATTATGGGTTGACGGGGATTCTCGTTGTGATCGCGCAAGAAAAGGGACAGACACGTCTTCGCTCGAAGACTCGCTTGCTTGCTGGTCTCTAAGAAGAGCCCTAAGTCCCTTTTTTGCTAGTTTTTATCTAGGAAGGAAGAAGTATGCCAAAGAAGAAATTGAAAGTAGGTGTAATTGGTACAGGTGCTATTGCTAAGGAGATGCATCTGCCTAATTGGAAAGAACTCGAAGAGGAGGGCCGCGTTGAGTTGGTTGGTGTTTGCGACGTGTTCGGGGATCGCGCCAAGGAGGCTGCGGCTGAGTTTGGCGCACAAAAATCCTATAAGAGCTTCAGCGCGATGTTGAAGAACGACGATTACGACATTATCGACATTTGTACGCATAACAAGCATCATTGCCGCGGCACGCTGGCGGCTTTGGAGGCGGGTGCGAACGTGCTTGTCGAAAAGCCAATGGCGATGAACGTGCGGGAAGCCAAAAGTATGATTGCAGCGGCCACGAAGGCCAAGAAGAAGTTGATGGTAGCTCAGCATATGCGCTTTATGCCTAAACACGAGGTCCTTAAGTCCTTTATCGATAGCGGGGAACTTGGTGAGGTGTATACGGCGCGCGCGTTTTGGCTCAGGCGCAGGGGCATACCTGGTTGGGGTAAGTTTCACATAAAAAAGGAGTCGTTGGGCGGTCCTTTGATCGATATAGGCGTACACATGATGGATTTGGCCTACTGGCTTATGGGTTGTCCGAAACCTGTTTCGGCGTCGGGCAAGGTGTACCGCATGTTTGGCGACAGAAAAGACTTGATTAACAAATGGGGTGTTCCTTATAAGCTTGAAGAGTTTGATGTGGAAGATCTTGCGATGGCGTTTGTGAGGTTTGAGAATGGTCTGACGATGACGGTCGATGTGTCTTGGGCTGCGAACATTTCGGAGGACGAGGGTCATTCGGTAAGGATTCTTGG
>SDBV01008961.1_pt1 | contig 13386 bp, 7 predicted proteins | sample 2277081 | NCBI WGS metagenome assembly SDBV01 (sample SAMN10402039, study PRJNA504765) | marine sediment metagenome | isolation source: marine sediment core GS10_PC15, 223 cmbsf | place: Arctic Ocean: Southern Knipovich Ridge | collected 2010 | reverse complement strand
TTGCCAGTCCAAATAGTCGTCCAGATCGCTCGGTGGCCGTCCCATCACGTGTCTCCCAAGATTGCGGTGCCCCAGCACTCAAGAATACACGACCCGGCAAGTATGGATTTGGCGGACGCTTACGAGCGCTTCGCTTGACGCCTCCTTCGGCTACGCCGCTTTCCCATCAGGCGACGCGTCTCCGTCGCCACGCGCAGCCCACAAGGCCGAAAGCCGCTGTGGCCAGCAGGGCGACGCTGGAGGGTTCAGCAGCGGCCAGCACAATGGACGCATTGCCGTAGATATCGAAGGCGGCGTCGATCGGGTCGCCGTTGGCCAGTGTGCCGGTTAACCTGCCGGAGTTCTCGGTAATCGCGCCGTAGGGAAAGTTGAACCCGCTGCCTACTACGGTGAAATCGGAGTTTCCACCTGCGCGGATACCGTAAAATTCTCCGCCGAAGACGTTCATGGTAGCCGAATCGGAGGCCTCCAGAGTGTCCTCAACATGGCCGCCAAAGAGATTGATCGTGCTGAAGTCTTTGCCTCTCACGTTCATGTCGAACCACCCGCCGTATATGTTTGCCGTGCTTAAGTCGTCGGCGATCAGATTGTTATAGATTATTCCACCGCGGACGTTCATGGTGCTGGTCTGGTAGACTTCGGCTCCGTAGACAAGGGTTGCACCGGAGACGATGTCCACGGTCGTGGAAGCGGCCCCATCGTGAACTTCAACAGTATCGGCGAAGTAGTAGTCGATCACCGTGTCGTAGTCGAACGTCGCCGACTTGGCCTGTCGGCCACCCAGCAAGGTCAATACAACGAGAGTCAAGGCAAATCGTTTCATCGTGCGCTCCCAATCAAAGAAGGTCGGTTTAGTGAGACGATAAAGGATAAAGGATAAAGGATAAAGGGGTCGGGATAAAGGGGGATAAAGGGGCCGGGAGCAATCCTGTTCGGCACCAGAGTTGCCTGGGTGGCCCCGACGCTTTTCCGCAATCGGTGCTGCCACTTCTCTGGCTGTGTCGGAAAAGCGTCGGGGTTGCGTAGCAACAAGATGCTCCGACCCGCGTGCAAGACCTCCTGTGGCTGCGCCACCCAGACACTCTTGCGAAAAAGTCTCCTCAAATGGCCGAGTCCTCTGCGCAAGAGTGTCCGGGCCACCCACCGCAAGTGTCGTGCCGAACAGGATTGGGCCGGGAGTCTTTTTCGGAAAAAACTCCCGACCTCTTTGTCACGCCTTTATCACCCCGGCTTGGGATCGCCGCGCCGAACACCAGCGCCACGCCCGCAAGGGCAGCGAAACACCTGTTGAAGGAAACAGACATTGCTCTCTCCCTTCTCGGAAATCGGTTTCTCTCGGAGGACGTCACGGCAACTCGGCTGCGACCTTCCCGTGGCGACGGCGCCGCCAAACGTAGAAGGCTAGACTGGCAGCACTCGTGCTCAGCAGGAGCAACGTGGAAGGTTCCGGAACGAGCACAATGGAGGCGTTGCTGTAGATTTCAAAACCGGCGTTGATGGGATCTCCGCTGGCGAGCATTCCGGTCAGCGTACCCGATTCGTCCGGGATCGGCCCGTAGGGGTAGTTGAATCCGCTGCCTTCCACGGTGATCACGCTGGTGTGTTCCCCCAGCTCTTCGCCTGACCATAGGGAGTTGATCGTCCCACCGTAGATGTTCACCTCGCTCGAATCGCGTGCCGAGGGCCAGAACGACCCGCCGTAGATGTTCACCTCGCTCGAATCGTGAGCTTGCAGGAAGTCGGTGTCCCCGCCTCGAATGTTCATCGTACTGGAATCGTACGCCGCCCAGATTTCCCCCCTGGAGTCGCCCATCAGGTTAACCGTGCTGGTGCCATAGGCGAACAAGTCGTTGAACCCGCCGGAGAGGTTGGCCGTGCTGGCATCGTACGTCTCCATGACGGAGCACCACCCGCCGCCGGTGTAGTTCACGACGCTGGAGTCGTGTGCGTAGACGGCCTGCGCCAACCCGCCGGTCACGTTCAGGATGCTGGAGTCGAAGGCGCGTGTGTGGCCGTGGAGCGACGCCGGCGAAACGACGTCCACCACGGTCGGCGGGTTTGCCCCTTCCACAATGTGAACGTCCTCCTCGGTGGTGTAGTTGATCGTCGTGTTCTGATCGATAATGATCTCTCCACTGGTCCGTCCGACCGCGCCGAGGACCAGCACGACGGCCGTCAAGACGGCCAGCCCTTTGGTGATAGAAACACACATTGCTCTCTCCTTTGACTGAAACCCAAGTTGGTGGTGAAAAAGTTGCCGGATATCTTGGAACTCCGCCGGGATTTCGCTCTCTGAGGAACTGCTTCCGCGGCCCCGCAGAAGTGGTAGTCTCCTGCTTGTTCCGGGTCGGCCCGGGAGCATCCTCAATTAATATGCGCGAGGGGGCCAAAATTAGTCCCGCAATTTCATGATCTTGGCAAACTGCCATATAGGACGTTCGAAAAAAGGCTGCGGCAGTCTATGGTTCGTGCTGCCGGACCACGGCTATTTTGGGGTCAAGACGATCTCGCGGGACGTCTCGATCTTTCCGTAAAGGTCCTTCGTGTCGCAGGTCACCGTTACCGTAAAGGTCTCCCTATCGCCGGAAATTTCCAGATCCTCCGGTACTCGCCACGAGTACTTATACAGGCCGCCTCAGCAGAAGGGCATCTTGCCTTCGGCCACCTGCTTTCCGGAAGAATCCCTGATCACCACCGTCGGATCTTGCGAGACGGTGCAACTGGTTGTGGTGAAATTCTCGCCTAGTGCGTAGGTGTAGGTCCGCTTATTGACCTTCTGCGTGGCATCCCACGTGCATACCTGAAGGTTGAGCTCGGGATCGACGATCTTGGCCACCAATGGCACGCTGCGGCCCGGCTTGAACGTCTGCGTCGGGCTGGGACTGGTCAGTAGCAGGTTACCCTTGGCTGAGAAGTTGAGCACCAACGGCTCGTCCTTGCGGATCTTGATGTTGAAAGCCAGTGGGCCGTTCGGCCGAAGGCTCAGATGCACGTTGCCGAAATGAACAAACAGGACCTTGGGGGCGTAGTCGCCCACGGGAATCCTCCTCTGCCCGGGGTCCTCCGCCGGGACCGGATAGAAGAAGTTCCCCAACGGCACCGCTCCTTCTTTCGAGACGAGTATGCCCCCCCACACCTCCCGCTTCTCGATGTCCCGATCGCCGGCATCGACTCGCAGTACGCCCACGTTGTCGCCACAGGGGGTGACCGTCAACTTGTCACCGGTCGGCGTGGCCGAGATCTTATAGTACTTGCCGTCGACCGTGCGGATCGCCGCCAGATGCTTCTCGTAGGACTGGATGTAGTGCCTAGGATCATCGGCCGGCGTCAACAGCAGTACGGTCTCCGGTCGGTCGAAACTCCCCGTGGTCGTGCCCACCCGCGCCAGCAACGCGGTGTACTGCCGGCCGTGGATCTTGATTTGGCCCTTGCGGGCGTTGGGTGCGGTGAGTGTACGACCCATCACGGCCCGCAGCTTCGTCTCGGAAGCGGGCACTTCGTCCATGTCGAATGCGGCTTCTTTTTCCCACTCAAGGTCAAAGTCCGGTTTCCTGCCTTGGGGAGACATCTTCCCGGCGTCGTAGGGCATATACAATTCCGGGGTCCTGCGCTGGTCGTGAACATCGGTATGGATCAGGTAGGGGGGCTGCATGGTGGCCTTTGCGCGTCTGAGGAACTCGATGTCGGCCTCGAATGAAGCGGACTGGAACTCGAAGGACGCACTGATGAAGCCGCCCTTGCACTCTCCCTTCTCCGGCACACAATGCGAGCCATACCGCCGCAGGCCGGAATTCGTGAAAGACGAGCGACTACCGCTCTTGTTCACCAATTTGGCTGAACGAACCATATACTCTGCATCCGGGTCAATGACCAACTCCCACTTGGCGCCCGGACCATGGGATATGTTGAGACCGTCGGCGGCAACCTTCAACCGGCCGTCTTCCTGCCTGCTGACGTCCCGAATCTTGGTGATATACTTGGAGTATCCCCGGCCAAGGCACCATAATGTTCGCTTAATGTGAAGCATGTAGGTGGGTGCATCCGGATCATCGACGTTCAGACAACCCGCCGTGGCCGGTCCGGGGCCGTTTTCCGGCCAGGGGTCCAGCGGGCCGTAACGCGGAATTCTTCCCACCCAGTCATATTTCGCTTGGGCCGTAGGTCCAACATAGAACGTGCTGCGCATGGCAATGAACCGTCCCTTTTGCGTAGGTCCATAATGGGACGTCTTGGTGGTCTCCGTCGGCTTGGGGATCTCGACCACTTCTTCTTCCAGGGCGATTCTCCCGCGGAGCATGGCAAACTTCCATTTTCTTCTGGGCCAACCGGGACGCGTGCCGGATGCGGTGAAGGCGGCTTCATAAACGGCATCGAAAGACTTCAACTTATCGAGGATTTCCTTGCCGTCCGGTTCCGCGTCGCTCACCGGACGCACCGGCGGTGCCTGGTCGTCTGGCGTGGCACCCGCGGCTTCGTCCGTCGGCTGGGCGGTCGTCTCGGGCTGGCCCGTGTCCTCCAGGCCGATGTCCCAATCCTTTCCGCGGCCTTTGGGAGATAGCTTCCCGGCGTCGTATGACATGTGTAATGTAGGGCTTACGCGTCTATCGCGGATATCGGTAAAGATCAGATAGGGCGGTCGCATGGCGGCCTTGGCGCGTTTTAGCAGTTCAACGTCCGCCTCGGGGGAAGCGGATTGAATCTCGAAAGACGCGTTGATGAAGACGCCTTTGCACTCCGCCTTTTCCGGCACACAACGCGAGCCGTACCATTTCAAGCCGGAATTTGAGATCGACGCTTTATGCTCGTTGTTGTCCACCACCCTGGCGGAGCGAACCATATACGCCGCATCCGGGTCAACGACCAACTCCCACGTGGCTTCCGCACCAAAAAAGACGAAGTTAATTCCGTCGGCGGTAATCTTTAAGCGGCCGTCTTCTTGTTTGACGACCTTTTTGATATCGGTAATGTACTTTGAGTATCCGCGGCCAAGACACAGTAGTGGTCGATTGATGATGAGCATGTAAGTAGATGCATCCGGCCTAACGACCGTCAGATTATTGCACGTGGCCGGTCCGGGGCTGTCTTCCGGCCAGGGATCCAGCGGGCCGTAGCGCCGGATCCTTCCCACCCAATCGTGCTCTGCCTGGACCTTAGGCCCGACATAGTAGGTGCGGCGGAACGGAATGAACCGTCCTATCCTGTTTTCTGCCGGCTCGGGAATCTCGACAACCTGTTCCTCGTAGACAATTTCCCCGTCGAGCATGGTGAGTGTCCATTTCATCTTGGGCCAACCAGGACGCGTGCCGGATGCGGTAAAGGCGGCTGCGTAGACGGCATCGAAAGACTTCAACTTGTCGAGGATTTCCTTGCCGTCGGATGTCGGGTCGCTCTCCGGATGCACGGGCGTCGTCCGATCGTCCGGCGGCTTGACGCTCGTGGCTTCGACGGTCGGTTCGGCAGCCGTTGCGCTTGCATTGCCTTGCTGTGTGGCGTCGACCTTCTCATCGCTCTTGGCAACAATCTCGATCTCGACCGGGTTGCTGACGGCCCTGAAAGGTTTGCCCGGCGCGTTCTTGGCGGCCGTCGTCATGAAAGCCACCCGGATGGTGTGTTTGCCGGGCGCAAGCTTCCCGAGTTGCTCCGGCCCAGTCTTCCACGGCGCGCGCGCATCCCGGGAAACAGCAAGCTGCCAGTACCGGCCCAAAACGACGGCAATGTCGTCGTACTGGCGACCGGGAGGAAGAGGCCTTGGCGGGGGTATGGTCCCAAGATAGACCGGACAGCGATACCACCGCCCGTCCACTTCCAGCTCGCAACCGAAGTCCCGTGTGCGGACAAGCAGATTCCGCTTGCCTTGATTGCGGACATCGGCCCAGAGGCGCGGAACCTCGCCTTCGTTCCACGTCGATTGTTTTGCCCGCAGCCGGACCTGCACGCCCTCGACCGCCTCACCCCAAGCTGTCGAGGCTTGAGAGGCGGCTTCCTTCACGGCCTGGCGGTTCTGGGGCGTATCGGGCAGGGCTTTCAGGCCGTGGAGGCTGCCATGAAAGCTCATATGCCGTGTGTGGCCGATCCAGATGACTCGTTCGTGGCTTCCAATTGGCCGCCCTGTCAGTCTGTAACCAAGGACAATGCGATCAACCGGTTCCGCCTTGCCGAAGAGAACCTCAACTACCTTGAACTCCTGCAATACGTGAGCAGCACCCCCCGGCGCTATTGGGATCAACGTAGGGTCGAATTTACCCACCGCCTCGCACACCGCCGCGAAGGGGGCTTCCTCCTCGATCGCCTTGTCAATGGACAATCCAGACCCGGGCAGCGGTCGCGCGGTCGGGATGCCCAGTACGCGGACCGGTGCCGGACCTAGAATCAGCGCCGCTGCCGACGCAACGGCAAGCCACCTGTTCATGGAAACACACATTGCTCTCTCCTTTCTCGGAAATCGGTTTCTCTCGGAAAACGTCAAGCAAACTCAACTCCGGCCCGTCTGGGGTGACGTCATCGCCGACGTGCCGTCCGTGACTGAACGGGCACTTCCTCCATGTCGAACGCAGCTTCTTTCTCTCAGTCAAGGTCAAGGCCCGGTTTCCCGCCTTTGGGAGACATCTTCTCGGCGTCGTATTGGATCCTCAACTCAGGGGTCCTGCGTTGATCGCTGACATCGGTATGGATCAGGTAGGGGGGTTGCATGGTGGCCTTGGCGTGTTTGAGGAATTCGACGTCCGCCTCGAATGAAGCGGACTGAAACTCGAAGGACGTACTGATGAAGGCACCTTTGCATGCTCCCTTCTCCGGCACACAATGCGAGCCATACCGCCGCAGGCCGGAATTCGTGAAAGACCTGCGGCGATTTCTGCTGTCCACGACTTCGGCTGAACGAACCATATACTCTGCATCCGGGTCAATCACCAACTCCCACTTCGCGCCCGGACTAAGGTCCCCGGCGAGACCGTCGGCGGTTACTTTCAACCGGCCGTCTTCCTGGGGGCTAACGTCCCGAATCTTGGTGATATACTTGGAGTATCCCCGGCCCAGACACAATAATGTTCGCTGAATATGGAGCGTGTAGGTAGGCGCATCCGGATCATCGACCTTCAGAGAGCCTGACGTGGCCGGTCCGGGGTCGTTTTCCGGCCAGCGCTCCAGCGGGCCGTAGCGTTGAATTCTCCCCCCCCAGTCGTATGTCGCTTGGGCCGTAGGTCCAAAATAGAACGTGCTGCGCATCGTAATGAACCTGCCCAATTGCGGTGGCCCATAATGGGACTTCTTGGTGGTCGCCGTTGGCCCGGGGATCTCGACCACTTCTTCTTCCAGGGCGATTCTTCCGAGGTGCATGGTAAGCTTCCATTTTCTTCTGGGCCAGCCAAGACGCTTGCCGGATGCCGTGAAGGAGGCTGCATAGACGGCATCGATAGACTTCAACTTTTCGAGTATTTCCTTGCCGTCCAATGTCGGCTCGGCAACCGTCACGCTTGCATTGGCTTGTTGTGTCGCGTCGACCTTTTCATCGCTCCTGGCGACAATCTCAATCTCGATCGGGTTGCTGACGGCCCTGACATCTTTACCCGGCGCGTATATGGGGGCCCTCGCCTTTATGGAGGCCATCGCCGTGAAAGCCACGCGGATGGTGTGTTTGCCGGGCGTAAGCTTCAGTCGCTCCCGCCCGGGCTCCCGCGGAGCGCGCACAGTCCGGGAAGCGGCGAGTTCCCATGACCCGTGCAGATCGACGCCAATGTTGTCATACTGGCGACCAGGATGAAACGGCTGTAGCTTCAGAAGTCGCCCCCCCGGGAGCGGTCCACGATACCACCGCCCGTCCACTTCCAGTTCACAGCGGTTGGATTGCGTGCGGACAAACAGATTCCGCTTGCCTTGATTGCGGACATCGGTCCAGAGGCGGACGGCCGTGCTCTGTTTCCACTTCGATTGTTTTGCCCGCAGCCGGACCTGCACGCCGTCGACCGCCTGGCCCCAGGCCGCCACTGCGGCCGCCGTCTGGTCATCTGGCTTGACGCCCGTGGCTTCGACGCTCGGCTCGACGGGTTGTAGGTTGGCGATTGCGCTGAGGATTACTGCTTCCTGGTCATCGAGTCGCCGCTTGGGAGGATAGTCGTAGAACCGCCTGAACGCAGTCCAGATGACCCCTTCATCTGTTTCCCGAGGCTCCTTCAAAAACACAATCACGTCCCGTCCGACTGGGTAGCGTGAAGCTAAGTGTTTCTCAGGAGTCTCAGGAATTGCGGCCGTGACGACATCGGTGGTCAACTTGCCATGGAGAACTTTTGCCACCTTGTATCGGATGCTGGTGGCGGTGGCCGCTGTACCCTTTCCCCGAATGATAAGGGATGCCTTCTTGATACTGCCAGGTAATGTCACTGCCGTTTGTAGTGCTGTAGCCTTGTCCGGAATGATAAGGGATGCCCTCTGCGCGCTTTCGGCCCGTGGGGGGAGCCCGGCCGCCGCCAGCGCCGCTGCGTCAGTCTTCGCCTCAGTCTTTGCCTTGTCCGCTGCAGACCTGGGGGCACTCTGTATCTGTAGATTTAGAGTCCTTGCCAGTGCCGGGCGCGTATCGCTGAGACCTGTACCCCTGGAACTCTGCTTGGGTTGAGTGGCGAGAGTCGTATTCCGTGAGGCTGGCGCCTGTGTCCCGAAGTTCCTGCTCTTGTCGGCAGGGGCCGATGCTGCGGCGACACTCTTCGGTTGTAGGGCACGCCCCGGAGCATTGGGCGTCGTGCGTTCCCTAAGGAGCACTGCTCTTGCTCTTCCGGCGAGAGTCTTCGGCGATCCGGCCAATCCAAACTCCTTGTGCGGCGTGTGCCCGTCGCCAGGGGCCACTGTTCCTCCGGCAGGAGTCTTCAGGGGTTGACCATTGGCCGCCACCGCTGTGTGCGTCGTGTTGCCACCCTCAGTGCCGAGTGTCAATGGGGCGCGATCCTCGGGCGACTCGGTCACCACCGCCACTTCGCGCACCCGGGGGGAATCCTCCACCGGTGTTCGTGGAAGCGCCAACGGCAGGACAACCAGGAGCACAAGCACGCAGGCGGCCGCGGTCGACAGACGCCAGTGTCGTAGAAGGCCCCGCAGGGACGTTCGCAACGAAAAGACGGCCGATCGGTCGATTGCAGCCAGCGCGTCGCCAAGGATTCGCTCGTCTTGCTCGGCGGTTGTGCTGAGCCGGACCTTTCTGAGGAGGTCTTCCAGGTCTTTATCGGTTGTCATGATTGAGTTCCTTTCGTAATGCGCTTAGGGCATAGCGATAGCGCGATTTGGCGGTGTTGATGGGGATTTCCAGCAGCCGAGCAACCTCGCGAAAGGTAAACTGGCCGTGAATATGGAGCGTGACGACCTCGCGTTGCCCGCTGGGCAGCCTCGTCAGTGCCGCCATGGCCCGGGCGGTCTCCTCGGCGACTTCGGCCGCCTTGGCCGGGTCGCCGCAGCCCGCGATCTCCAGGACGCCGGCCGGGTTCTGCTGCACCCCCCGTCGCCGGAGCAGGTCGCGGGCCCGGTTGGCACAGCTTGTCAGCAAATAGCCCTTCAAACTGCCGTTGAGCGTCAGTTGGCCGATCCGCCGGGCAAACGCGACAAAGACGTCGTGCAACACGTCCTCGGCCGCCTGCCGGTCGCCCAGCATCACCGCGGCCAGCGTCAGCAGATCGTCCTTATACGCCAGGTAGATCCGCTCAAACGCCCGCCGATCGCCTCCGGCCGCGGCCGTCAGCAAAGAGGCGTCGTCCGGTTTTTCTTGCCCTGAGCGTTTCTCGCTGCACAGCGTTTGGTCAACCATCAACCTATAAGACGCCTGAAAACGGATTTTGGTCCATGGTTAGTCGAAAATGTCGAAAATATCTTGTATCAACTTCCGAGAACGTTGTTCGCCGGGCAGTACAGCAGACCCCGGACGGCCGTTGAGGAATTCAATGGGCGGTCAATCAGCGCAGTGTGCCGGGCCGAGGTTTTATCGGACGACCGTCTCACTGCATACATAGAGCCCGCATCGGCCGAGTGCGACGTGCGCGAACTGGAGATCTAGATTCGACGCAATTGGATTGCCTTGCTGATCTCCTCCAACGCTCTTTGCGCCTCCAATTTGACCGTCCCGGACCTATCTTTCAGAGCAGCGGTCAGGGGGCCAATGGCACGGGGATCCCCGAGCTTCCCGAGTGCTATGGCCGCGCGCCAGCGGACAGAGGAATTCCCATCCTGCCGCAGCGCGGCGATCAAGGGTGTTACCGCACGGGCGTCGTTTAGTTCTGCCAGTGATTGCGTTGCGTAGGCCCGCACGTTAGGCTGCTTATCGCTGAGCGCGACGATCGCCACCTCGAACGCACCGGGATCTTTCAACTTGCCCAACACCGCCGCGGCCCCTGCTGCTCTGCCTCGCACCTGCCACTCTTTATCTTGCAGGGCATCAAGGACAATCGGCCTTAGAACCCGAAAATCCTCGATCAGGTTGGCCACGGACAGGGCCGCACTTCGGATACGCCAATCCTTGTCCTTAAGGGCTGCAACCAAGGGCTGCACGGCCCCGCGATCGCCGATCTGGCCCAACGTCTCCGCTGCGTTCTTGCGGACTTCCGGACCCTCCAGCGGATTCTCAAGGACAAGAATCAGAGGCTCCATGGCACGCGAATCCTTCGCGCTGCCCAATGTCCGCGCCGCTTCGGCCCGTACCGTTTGGTCTTCATCGTCGAGCCTTGCGACCAGACCTTCTATCAGAGAGTCGTTTGCCCCGAGCTTTTCCAACTCCATCAGCCCCAGTGTCCGCGCGGCAAAGGCTCGAATCTTCGGACACTCGTCCTCAAGACCGGCCACGAGAGGCTCCAGGGTACGAAGAAGCTCCAGGGCACGAAGACCCTTCAGATGCTTTATCTCTCCGAGTGCCCTGATCGCGTTGGCTCGAACGTGCCGGTCCTTATCCTTCAAGGCGACAAGCAGGGCATCTATTGGCGGCTTCCCCGTTCTCGTCGCGATTCTTGCGACTGCCCGGGCAGCGTCTTCACCAGGCGAATTCGGAAACGGAAAAGGTGAACCGTACGAAGATGCCAGCGAACGCGCTCTCAGCGTGGCGTCCTCATAGAGAGCCGTATCGTCGTGGAACATCGCGATCAGAAACGGTATCGCGGTAGTTGCCCGTTTGGACTCGCCGATCAGGTGCATGGCTGCACGGGCACGTTCCATCGGGTCCGACGAGTAGAGCTTTTCATATTTTTGGCTTACCTCCGCCGGCATATCGGACGGAATACGATCCTTCGGAATACTCGGCTGGGCATGGCCGGCTGCCCCCCAGCCCAACACGCCGGCCAAAACTATCAGACCCACCAGTTTCTCGATACGGCTCATTTTTTCCTCCAATCGCCGCGATGCGGCGGATTTGTAAGAGAACTCCCGTTTGGAACTTGGCACGTTGCGCTCGGACTGTCTGCGCTGCTAGACGGACAGTGTCGATCAACTGACCGTATCATACGCGAAGACACCGCTTGGCAGTGTAACAAGTCTGTAACAAAGGCTGTCCTTGATGGGTGTCAAATGCCCTGTTCGAGTTTCTTCACGCCTTCCGGCGGTTCCTGATGCACGATCTCGCTGACGACCAAATCAGCCTCGCCGGTGCGCAGCCCATCCCCCAAGTCGTACGAGAGCTTGTATTTGGCTCCCGGACGGCATTTCAGCGCGAACGCCAGCGGTGCGCCCGGCTTCTGTATAAGGTTATCGTTGGAGCCGGCACCGACCAATTTGAGACTGAATTGCCCCTGCATTTCGACTTCATGTCCCGGCTCGAGCACGTAAGTAGTCGACACCGTTATGCCCGAGAAGCCCTTGTAGCTGAACGTCTGCGCCTTGCCGGCCTCGTCCGTGACCTGCAATTCAACGGCCCGAGCGAAATCGTGGATCAGCGTCACGGTATTTCCGCCCGTGTTGCGTAGAATCGGTCGTACCTCGACGATTTCCCCCATGGAATATGCCTCGCGGCCGGGGCGCAATTCGACCGCCGCCCGCAGGTCTCCCGCCGGCTTGCCCCACCTTGGGTCGTCGGGCTTCGGTTCCGGGGCCGGGTGGCCGGGTAGGCATCCCAGAAAACGAATCGTCTTTGTCTCTCCGATTTCCAGCTTGACCCGTTCTCCCAGCCCTCCAAAGTGATTCTTAGACCAGGCAGAGATGAGAAACTCGTGCGGCGGCAACCCCTCGATGCGATACCGGCCATCCTGGTCCGTTCTTGTCCAAGCATAGTGAACCAGCCGCGACGCCGACGCGGCGAACGTTGCTTTGATCGAAGCGCCTTCAATTCCGTTGCCCTCATGGTCCACGAGTTGACCTTCCACCACACATTTCGCTTTGGATAGGTCAACGATAACGTTCTCGACCTGCTGGCCGTCATTGGCCCGAACATGGCTGATGAACAACTGCGCGTCGCCGGTCCGCTTGGAAATGTCGTCTTTGTCCTTCTCGTAGCGGATGAAGATATCGGCGGGGGGCAGATCGTCGATCTTGAATCTTCCCTGCGCGTCCGACTGAATTCGACGAGGATTGGCCCAAGTACCTCGCTGGTTGAAATAGTCCACGGCCAGCGGCACACCCGCCAACGGCCTGCCGTCCACTGAGAGCACCATGCCGGAGACCGTCACCTCACGATCAAGTCTCAACGTGTCGGGCAAACGGGCTCCGATTCTGCGGCCGTCGACCAGGAAGTGTCCGAGCCACTCGCCCGTGCGGAAACCGGGGGCCGAAACGACCAGGTAGAAACTGAAACGGACCTTGTCCGGCGCCCGGTCGGGGCATGGAAACTTGCCGTCTTCATCTGTTACGGTCGAGGAAAACGGGCTTTCTCCGCGAGGCGTTCGATTCTCGTAGAACCCGACTTTCGCCCCCGCGATTGGATTGCCCTGCGCGTCGATCACCCGGCTGGTGGACACGGCTTCGACAGTCGCCTCAGCAGGCGGCATGATTGTAGTGCCTGCTCCCGTCGCGCCGGCCCTTTCATCCTCAGGTTCTACTCCCGTACTGTCTGCCGCGTCAATGCCTTCGCCTTCGTCCTCCACGACGACTTCGATTATCACCGGCTGACTCACCACCCGGATTTGTGGCGGATCGTTGGAAGATCGGCCTTCGCCGTTGAGAAGGCGCGCGACGCGGAGCGTGTGCTTGCCGGGCGGCAGCCCTTCTATGGCCCTCGTCATGTTCTTCCCGAGCCAAGTCCAGACGTCGACGTTGTTTTGTGCTTGCTTGGCTTTCAGCAGCGAAATAACACGACCGCTCGACGCGCCGCCACTCTCCTTGAGCCACTGGCCGTCGATTTCCAGTTGCCAGCTTTCGTGGTTCATGACAACCTCTCGATCGATCTTCCCGCCGTTGTGGATGTTGACGCACAAGTCGATTTTTTCACCCGGTGCA
>SDBV01008960.1_pt1 | contig 13387 bp, 14 predicted proteins | sample 2277081 | NCBI WGS metagenome assembly SDBV01 (sample SAMN10402039, study PRJNA504765) | marine sediment metagenome | isolation source: marine sediment core GS10_PC15, 223 cmbsf | place: Arctic Ocean: Southern Knipovich Ridge | collected 2010 | reverse complement strand
GCGGCCCGACACAGATGTCGATCTTGGGCGAGACTTCGACGATGGAACGAGAATCGGGCGGTGTCTGCGTTGCAACAGCTGGCAGCAGGCAGTGCCCGACGATGCTCGAGGCCGCACGATCGGAGATATCGAGCCGCTGACGATTCCGAAGCACGGCTACGCCCTCAAGACCACGATCATCATGCGGCTGATCGCACTCGAGCGAACGCTGCACGTTCTGTTCTTCTTGGCCTTGACGGTCGTGCTCATCCTCCTCGCCCTGAATTTCGACAGCATCCAGTCTTGGCTGACAGAACTCAACAGCCGACTACAAGACATGCTTGCCGGCACGCGGCGCGCCGGGGCGCACGGGCTGATCGCGAAGTGGATACACGAGATCACGAGTATCAAACGCGGCGCCGTTGTCGGGGCGCTCCTAGCATCGGCCGTCATGGTCGCGCTCGAAACGATCGAGGCAGTCGGGCTTTGGTTTGAAAAACGTTGGGTGGAGTATCTCACGGTCGTCGAGACATCGCTTCTCTTGCCGTACGAGATATATGAACTCACTCAAAAAGTCGACGCCATTCGTATCGGTGCGCTGATCTTCAACGTCGTCATCGTCGCTTACATCGTCTGGGTGAAGCGTCTGTTCGGGCTCAGGCGGCTGTATCCAGACCCGGTCGACCTGCCCCGTGACATCTCACCGAGTCATCTCGAGCCGCAGGTGGTTTGATCGTCTCCGTGCTGCATTAGATTCGAAGGAAGACCTTCGGCACCGGGGCTGACAACGATGCGAGTCATACTCAACTTGATCTGGTTCATCCTTGCCGGGATTTGGCTAGCGATCGGCCATGTGTTGGTGGGGGTCGTACAGTGCGTTACCATCATTGGGATCCCGCTCGGCATCGCGAACTTCAAGATGGTGCCCGTGTCTGTGTTGCCGTTCGGGCGTGAGGTCGTGCCGGTGGAAGTCGCCGATGCACGGGCAAGTGGTATTCGTCTCTAAAAGCTGAGGATGACCGATGACGGAACAAGCATTCGACACAACATGGATCGACGAATTCGCCGATCGGCTCGGCATGGAGCGACTCACTCGAGATCGCATCGATGAACTCCTCGAGATGTCGGGCGACGCCGCTCACACATCCGAGGACCGGCGCAATGCTCCACTTGCTTGCTATCTGACCGGTCTCGCCAAGTAGTCGCGGTATGCAACGCGATCCGGTTCCCGCATCGGGCGTCGTCGGATTGGTACTTGCCGGCGGACGTTCGTCGCGCTACGGCACCGACAAGACCAGAGCCGTGTTTGACGGAGCGACGCTACTCGAACGCACCGTCGACATCGTGTCACCGCTCGTCGAATCGGTCTTGGTGATAGGCCCATGGGCGCCGCGTGGAGTGCGCACGGCCGTCGAAGCAGATCGAGGATCTGGTCCGCTTGCCGCATTCGACGCCGGACTCGATGCGACGAGCAGTGAACACGTCGTTCTGCTTGCGTGCGACCATTCGCTCCTCGAAATGCGGCTGCTGTCATTGCTGATCGACCGGCGTGCGCCGACGAGAGCCGTTGTTCCGGTCGATGATCGTTCGCAACCACTCGTCGCGGTCTACCCGCGATCGGTCGCCCCCATCGTGGCGCGCCTCGTGGCGTCCGGCGAGCGACGTTTCGGGGCGCTTCTCGACGAGATCGACGTCGACTGGGTAACACATTCTGACTGGGCGGCGGTCGATCCGGACGGCAGGTCATTTCGTGACGTCGACACACCCGACGATTTGCGCCGTGCCGAGTCGCTCGGTCATCGCCGGCGCTGAGGGCCTGATGTCTGCAAACGCTGCGCCGGTCTCGGGTCGGTGAGCGTCAGGGTGTGCCTTGTTCGGTGATCTGTGTCTCAGGCACGACCCTGATCGTCAATTCGATGTCTTCTCCGAGCGACGCAGCAAGATTGGAAGCGAGGTCTGAGGTGCTTGGGAGCGCTCCGTTGCCGTAGAGCAAGACGTCGATCTCGTCGCCGTCGACGGTCGCCTTGCCGAGCGTGAGCCCCTGCGTGCCGTCGAGCCACTCGCCGACTGCGACTTCGGTGACCGACTTGGTGTGTTCGGACCAACTCGACAAGTAGCCCGAGATGGCGAGCGGCGCCAACACGATCACGAAGGCGATCCCGACTGCGGCGAACGATGTCTTGATCAGGCGCTCTTGCTGGCGGATTCGAGTCAGCGGCGCGATTCCGAGCATGACGAACACGGCGCTGCCGGCGAGCAGGATCCCGACGAAGTTGGTGATGAACAGCAAGAGCGCCCCGAGTGCGTCTTGCCACGCTCCGGCCTGCAGCGTGATGCCGATGACGGCGATCGGCGGGACCAAGGCGATTGCGACGGCAGCGCCGGGCAGCGAGTCCGACACGTCGGGACGGCTCAGTGCGAACGCACCTGCGGCGCCGGCGGCAAGCGCGATGAGGAGGTCGATCAGCGATGGCGACACACGTGACGTGATCTGGCTGTTGGTGAGCACACTCTGCGGCGTCTCTATCGCCCACGCGGCGAGCACATAGGACAGTGCGACCGCCCCGAGGACGCCGAGGCCGACGATCACGATCGACGCCGTGGCGCGACGCGGCCAGCCGAGGATGAGCGCCGCGGCGAGACCCATGATCGGTGTCATGAGCGGGGCGATGAGCATCGCGCCGATGACCACCGCTGTCGAGTTGCTGATCATCCCGAATGTCGCGATCGCGGTCGACAGCGCCATGAGGACAGAGAAGCGACGCAGACGTGAACTGCGTTCTTCGCCCTCGTAAAAGATCTTCGAAGTGAGTTGGCGGCGACCCTGCTCGGAGCGTTCTTGGCGTTGCAACCATCGCAGGATCGCGTGCCAAGTGTCGGTGGGGTCGATATTGGGGCGACGATCGGCGTCTGGACCAGTCGCCGTCGCCGGTGTCGCGTAGAGGTCGATGACAGCGAAAACGCCCTGGAGTATCCACCAGAATCCGATAACGACCACGACGATCTGGAGGATCGACTGGGCGAAGACGAGCACGAGCGCCGCGACGAAGATCCGGAGCAGACCCCCGAGGATTCGGTACCAACGGTCGGCCGATCGCCGCACGACCCAAGTGAGGAGGCCGCTGATGGCGATGACGCTCGCCAAGGAGATGGCGACGATGGAGACTGAAGCATCGGGGTTGGCGATCAGCACCGCCGCTGCGACGATTTGTCCGGCGATCAGGAGCCATCGGAGCCGTCGCTTGTCGCGGACGTGGGCGCGGGCGCGGCGCACGATCGCGACCGAGTCGCCCACCGCGGACGCCAGCAGCGCGACGGCCACGATGATCGCGACGGCACGGTCGCTTCGGTGCGAGATCGAGACCACGACGACGCCGAGAATCACTGCTGTGGCCGCCCGGATCGTGGCGGCGTTCACGAAATCGCGTAGTTGGAATCGGCCAATCCGGACGTGGCCGTCCGCGTCGTTGAGAGTGTCGTCGCCTGGTCCGGCGTCGTCCACGTCGATGTCGTCGTCGGCCATGCGTCGTCCAACAGGCTCGATGGTGCGGGGCGGGCCCCACGTCGTTGTGCATATTCAAGCGAAAGTCGGTCAACGATTGACGGATGCGTTGGGTGGGGCCCAGTACCCAACAGTGGCGAGTTCGTCGAGGCGCCGATCGAATCGAGGGGCTCGAGAGCCCTGTAGGCTGGGACTCTTGTTGCAGGGGAGAAGATGTTGGAGTTGAAAGTCGCCGTTATTGGCGCGGGATCGTGGGGCACGACGGTTGCGGCGCTCGCTGCACGACGGGCTCCGACCACGATATGGGCGCGTCGCGCCGAAGCCGCGGACGAGATAAACGCCGAGCACACCAACTCGCGTTATCTGCCCGACTTCCGTCTGCCGCGTTCGCTCAAAGCGACGGCGGATCTCGAAGCGGCTGTGTCGAGCGCCGACGTCGTGATCATGGGTGTGCCGTCGCACGGGTTCAGGGCGGCGCTCGAGGACCTGAGTCCCTATCTGCGCCCGTGGGTGCCAATCGTGTCTTTGACGAAGGGGCTCGAGCAGGGGTCGATGCTGCGGATGACCCAGGTGATCGGCGAAATCGCGCCATCGCATCCGTCAGGCGTGCTCACGGGGCCGAACATAGCGCGCGAAATCATGGCCGGCTATGCAGCGGCAAGCGTGATGGCGATGGACGACCCGCGCATAGTCGGTGCGCTACAGAAATTGTTTACCTCCGGCATGTTCCGGGTCTACTCGAATTCCGACGTCGTCGGCTGCGAACTCGGCGGTGCGCTCAAGAATGTGATCGCGATCGCCGCGGGCATGGCCGACGGAGTCGGCGTCGGCGACAATACGCGCGCTGCGATTATCACGCGGGGTCTTGCAGAGCTGACGCGGCTCGGCATCGCAATGGGCGGGCGGGCCTCGACGTTTTCTGGACTTGCCGGCGTCGGCGATCTGCTGGCCACGACGATCAGCCCGTTCAGCCGCAACCGTCAGGTGGGTGAGCAGCTAGGCAAGGGGCGCCACATCGACGAAGTCATCGAGTCGATGCACATGGTCGCCGAAGGTGTCAAGACCTCGGGCGTGGTGATGGAACTCGCCGAACGCCACGGCGTCGAGATGCCGATCGCCGCCGAGGTCTACAGCGTTGTCACAGGTGACAGCACTGCGATGCGTGCGTATCGTGGGCTGACCCGCCACCAAGCCGGCGCCGAAGACGAGCCCGGATAGCGGCAGATCGTGGCCGTGCCGGGCGCGGCGGGCCCTTACTCGAGATCGGTCAACACGTAGGCGTCGTGCACGCCGATGACGACTTTCGACGGGCAGTTCACGACGGCGACCGAGTCGTCGCCGAATTTGTCGAGCGCCGAGCGTTTGCTTTCGCCGTAAAAGACCATGAGCGCCGTGTCGGTCTTTTCTAGCAGGCGTCGTGCCGCGCTGATGCGCATTGGCGGGGGCTTTGGGGAGTTTTCCACGACGATGAAATGCTCCGAGTCGTTCATGACCGACGGGTGGCCGGGGAAGAGCGACGCCGTGTGGCCGTCTTCGCCGGCGCTGAGGATTGCGATGTCGAATCTCCCGCCGAGCGAGACGAGTTCGGCGGTGTAGTTCGAAACGCCATAGTCGCCGAGGCGTTCGTCGAGGATGAATACGTGTGCGTTTGCTTCGGGAAGCCGGCCCGATCGGACCAACGCCCCGAGTAGGTCGTCTTTGACGAGTTTGAAGTTGCTCTCGTCGCTTGTAATCGGCACGAACCGCTCGTCGGCGAGGAAGAAGTGGACTTTTTTCCACGGCATGTCGGCTTCGTCACGGAGACGGCCGTAGATGCCACCGACACTTCGGCCGCCGACGACTCCGACGACGACAATGTCTTGTCTCGACGCCTTCGATCTGATTGCGTCGACGATGATTTGTGCGCCTTGCGCGTCGAGGTCGTTGCGGCCGCCCGAGAGTGTTTTCACTCGAATCCTTGTCGTCGTTGGTCATGACCGGTGCGGCGGTGTCTGCGCCCCTGGAGGCCAATGTAGTTGGTGTCGTTGGTCAAGCCGACGGTGGTCTGTGCCGATCAATCCAACAGAGTGGCACGGACGGTCACATTCACGGAGGAACGGGATAGCGCTGCGAGAATTAGCTCGCAGCGTCTTCTCGTTGTCGGCACGCCCAGTCCCAAGCGGCGCGGTTCGACGACGGGCCGGAGAGGAGAGCCAACAATGACCGAGCGGCCGACCGTCGAGGTTTTCGCCGACATTCTCTGTCCGTTCACCCACGTAGGGCTGCGTCGGTTCGTAGCGGCTCGACGGCGCCGTGGGGTAGATGTCGCAATGCGCGTGAAGGCCTGGCCATTGGAGGTGGTCAATGGGGCGCCGCTCGCGGCGGATTTCATCGCCGACGAAGTGGACGAAATCCGCAGCCAGGTGGCAGAAGACCTCTTCACGGGCTTCGCGCCTTCGAGTTTCCCAGCCACCTCGCTTGGAGCGCTCGCGTTGGCGTCCGCAGCCTACGAGCGGGACCTGACTGCCGGTGAGGCCGTGAGTCTTGAGCTACGCAGCCTCGTCTTCGAAACTGGCTGGGACGTCTCCCGGCCCGATGTGCTTGGCTTCGTCGCCGCCCGCCACGGCCTCGACGTGCCCGCGGACGACTCCGCAGTGACGGCCGAGTATGACGAGGGTCGCCGACGAGGCGTGAAGGGCTCGCCACACTTCTTCGTTCAGGGCGGTGGCTTCTTCTGCCCGAGTCTCGACATCAAGCGCGACAGATCAGGACACCTCAACGTCGATATCGACCAGGCAGGCTGGGAAACATTCCTTGCCGAGGCGCTCGACATCGGGATCCCTCCAACAACGATGTAAGAGAGGGAAGATATTTGCATTGGCGTAAGTTGAATAGGCGAATAGTCTCGTCGGTTCTCGAATCGGAGCGCACCCGGCGACACTCTGGCGCCTCCCCGAAGGACGGAACTCGACGGTATGGACGCTGCGGGGTCAGAACGGGCGCGTGGGCTCTACGGCGACCTGCAACCAGCTCGTGGTGCGGCGTCGGCGGCGAACGGGCCGCCGACGGCAGCATGGACGCCCCCATACGATGCAGGGCAGGTTTGGCAGGGCTTCGCAAGTGGAGATGACCTGTCGAATCGCCCCGATCGACCGAAGCGACGACGCCGGCGGTGGATTCTCGCCGGGATTGCGGCGGCGTTCGTGTTTGTCGCGCTCGTCGTCGCCGTTGTCGTTGGTCCGGGTGTCGTGCGAGCGCCCGAAATTGATCCGATCAGACCCGCGCATGCCGAAATCGCTCCGACAACGACAACTATCGACCCGGCAAACAGCGCCGCACCGGATTTCGAGACAGGGCAATACGGTTTCGTCTTGGCCGTGCCGCAGGCTCGTCTGAAACCGACGTACGCCGTGCACGTGGTCGATTCTGAGCACAACGATGCCGTGCTCGGGGCCGTCGACGTTGCGATCAACCAGATCTCATCGGAGATGTCGACCGTAGAGTTGTTCTTCGATCGGCTGCCGTATTCGACGCCGGCGTCTGACGGTCCGGTCGCGGGCCACATTGAGATCGTGGTCGAAGATCTCACAGACGAATGTGGGGCGGCTCAGCGTATAGTCGAGCGGAGGCTCGGCTGCACTCTCACCACATCGACCACTAGTGGTTTCACGGGCGTTGTAGAAATCGAGGGGTCGGTCATCCGCTTGTCGGCTGAGTTGTTCTCAGGTGATTTTTTCCGTTCGGACGACCTGCTCGAAGCCATTGTTATCCATGAACTTAGCCATGCGTTCAATCTCGGACATTTCGAAGAAGAGGTCAACGGTCGACCACAGATCATGCGTGCCGTAACCGAGGGCGACTATTCGACGCTGGGCGACGGAGATCGCAACGGCCTGCGTTACATGGGAAACCTCGTAGCCGGACCGATCGAGGTCGATAGCAAAGCTTCGCCGCCGTTTCGTACGGTGTGTGAAATTCAAGGTTTCTGCTAGAGGTGATGACGCTTCCAATCGATCCGCTTCTCGAAGCCATCGCGCAACCGGCCGTCCTCGACGGGGATCGCCACGTAGACCGGTGGCGCGTCACTCTTCAAGGCGACGTTAGCCTATGTGCGCGTGGCGCAAGTCGTGTCCGGCCTCAGAGGTGTCAGATGACCGATGTTCTGATAGCGGTGGCGTTTCCGGTCATTGCGTCGATCATCGGCGGGACGATCGCAGCGTACCGTCCGCCCGGGCCAAAGCTGACGAGCGCCGTCCAGCACTTCGTCGCCGGTGTCGTATTCGCGGCGGTAGCGTCCGAGATCATCCCCGACATGCTCGAAGGCGCCCATGTCGTCATGTTGATCATCGGGTTCAGTCTCGGTGTGATCGTCATGCTTGGGCTCGGCGTCTGGGAACGGCGCGCCGAACGGGTCGAAGAATCTTCGTCGAGTCCGAAGGCCGTCTATGCACTGCTCGCGGTCGTCGGCGCCGACCTTCTAATCGACGGGATGTTGATCGGAATCGGCTTCGTCCGTGGCTCGAAGCAAGGGCAGCTACTCACCATTGCGCTCTCGCTTGAACTGCTGTTCCTCGGGCTTGCCGTTGTCGCGACGCTGGCGAAGGCCGGCGCGACCAAGCTTCGAATGGTGATGACGTCATTTACGCTCGGTTTGCTCGTACCGATAGCGGCAATTCTGACGTTCGTCTTCCTCGGTGGCCTCACCGGCGGGGCGCTCGTTTTCGTGCTCTCGGCAGGAAGTGCAGCCTTGCTCTACCTCATCACAGAGGAACTGCTCGTCCAAGCCCATGAAGTCGAGGACACACCGCTGCTAAGCGCGATGTTCTTCCTCGGCTTCATCGCCATACTCGTGATCGAGCTGTTCAACTGAGCGGGGTCGGTCAGGAGTAGTACGGGTCGGCGCCGGATGCGTGGTCGGTAACGTCGACGACGTGTTCGATCTCAGAAATAGCGTCTTTGATCGCGACTTCGATGCCCTGTGTGAGTGTGACGCTTGCCAGCCCGCAACCCTGGCATCCACCGGCTAGCTGGACGTAGACAGTTGCATTTTCGACCTTCATGACCCGTACCTGCCCACCGTGCGAAGCGATCGACGGGTTGACCGTTTCGTCGACGACTTCGATCACGCGTGCTGTGAGCGGGTCTTCGAGATCGAGTTCGGGTTCGAGGGCGGCGGGTCGGGTCGGAGCTTGCACCGGCGCATTCGGATTTGTCAGCACGAGGCCGCCGGCTTCGGAGTCTCCTTCGAGGTCGAGTGTCGCGCCCACGAGCTTGTCGATGCTCGACTCGGGGATCACCACGAAAAGGCCGTCCGAGCCGTTCACCGAATCACTCGGGCCGGACTCGGAGAGTTCCTGCAAGTACATGTCGTACTGGAATTCGCCGCCGACGACCGAGCTGACCTCGAGCCACAGGGCGAGATCGTCGGCATTTGGCTGGTCATCTAGTACCGCCTGCACTTGTCCGCGGGCTGCGTCGGTGATTTCGAGCACGCTCTGTGTCGCGGTCGATTGTGTCATGGTTCTCCTTGGCCCCTCGTTCGATCGAATATGCCGCACAGGACGGCGAACCTACCCGCGAGGATAGGCGATCGACTGCTTTTGGTCACGATCGATCATGAATTCGATCATCGATGTCAGCGATTAGCCCCAGATTTACTCCGAAGGGCGCGTTCTAGCCCCCGGGCGGGGCCATAGTTCGTCAGTCAGAGCGATTTCGGGGCGGATGCGCGACACCAGGCGGGGAGATTCCGTCCCGCGGCCCGCGGCCTACGCCTCACCCGCGCCGCTCCGAACCGAGACCGGGCCCGCGTCGTCGCCGAAGAACACGTCGTACCAGGTGGCGAGCATTGTCAGCACGAACAGCTTACGAGCGTTGTTCGCTTTGCCGGTCACGTGCGCCCCGATCAAGCCGGTGATGATGCCGGCATCGAAGCGATCACGGATCAAGTCGTTGGTGAGCATCGAATCCAGCACCGACGGGTCGCGGCGCAGCCAGTCGGCGAGCGGGACGGGGAACCCGAGTTTCGGTCGCATTGTCGACTCGGGAGGCAAGTATTCGTCTGCGACCTTGCGGAGCAACCACTTTGTCGTTCCATCGGCAAACTTGAGGCTGTCCGGTGTTGTCGAAGCGACCTGCGCGACTCGCAGGTCGAGAAAGGGGACGCGAAGCTCGAGCGAATGCGCCATCGTCATCTTGTCGGACTTGGCAAGGATGTCGCCCGGAAGCCATCGCTCGATGTCGACGAATTGCATCTTCTGTTGGTCGCTCATGCCGTACATGTGGGCGTAGAGCGGGGCGAGATCTTCACGCGTCATCGGGGCGCCTCGCCAGATTGCCGCGGCGTCACCAGCGGAGAAGATGTGTGCGTTGCCGATGAATCTCGTTTCGAGGGGCAGGGCTGCGCGGCGCAAGAAGTTTGTCCCCGGGATGCGTTCGGGGAGGCGGCCACCCGAGAGTGCCGCAGCGCGCAGCGGCTTCGGAAGGTTCCTTACGCGATTCACGGCGAAAGGCTCGCGATAGATCCGGTATCCGCCGAAGAGTTCATCGGCGCCGTCGCCCGACAACACGACCGTGATGTCACGGCTGGCGCGTTCGGCGAGGAAATACAGCGCGATCGCCGCCGGGTCTGCGACCGGTTCGTCGAAGTGCCACGCGATCGCGGGCAGTCCGGCGAAATACGTCTCGGGGCGCAACTCGACCTCGGTGTGGACCGTGCCTAGGTGCTCGGCGATTGCGCGGGCGTTGGCGAACTCGTTGTAACCCTGCGCCCCGATCGTGAACGAAAGCAGCCGCTCGCCCGACCGTTCCCGCATCGCGAGCGCCGCGATCAGCGCGCTGTCGATCCCACTTGACAAAAACATGCCGAGCGGGACGTCACTGTCGAGGTGGCGCTCGACCGAGTCCTCAAACGTCTCACGGAGGCGCTCGATCGCGTCTGTTGCGCTCAGCGACTCGTCGGGTTCGAAGTGCATCCGCCAGTAACGCTGTTGCGTGAACTTGGCGGTGTCGAGGTCGACGGTCATCGAATGCGCGGGCGGCAGTTTGAAAACGTCTTTGAAGAACGTCTCGTCGTGGGGGTTGTATTGGAACGACAGGTAGCTGTAGATCGCCTGGTCGTTCACATCGGCTTTGAAGTCGGGGAGCGTGAGCAGGCTTTTGATTTCTGACGCGAAGGCGCTGAATTTGCCGCCGGGTGCGTAGAAGTAGAGCGGCTTGATGCCGAACGCGTCCCTTGCGATGAAGAGTTTGTGTTCGACGGTATCGTGCACCGCATACGCGAACATGCCACGCAGTCGCTCGACCGACCGCTCGCCCATTTCTTCGTAGAGGTGGACGAGCGTTTCGCAATCGCTCGCCGACACGAATGTATGTCCCTTTGCGATGAGTTCGGCACGAAGGTCGTGGTGGTTGTAGATCTCGCCGTTCGCAACCACGGCATAACGTCCGTCTTCTGAAAAGAACGGCTGGTGTCCGCCTTCGACGTCGATGATGCTGAGGCGCCGTATGCCGATCGCCGTATCGCCGTCCGCGTAGGCGCCGGAGTCGTCGGGGCCGCGATATACAAAGCGCGCGAGCATCGCCTCGACGATCGATTCGGCAGATGACGCCCCGGTGACGCCTGCGATGCCGCACATTGTCGCACCCCGTTCCACGACTACTCAGCTTCGTGTCGAGGATAGATGTCGGGGCAAGGCCGGGTCCGCCGGGTTTGTCGTCGTCGAGCAGCGGTCGTGATGACGCTTTCGACGCGGATCCGAATTCGGACTATAATTCGAGTTCCCCAGTCCTCGAGGTCGTCCATGCACCACTCAGCGAAGAACACGATTCCACTTGTCGAGTTCAAGACTCACGCCTCGGCAATTCTGAACGAAATCAACGATTCGGGCGCGCCCTACGTGATAACTCAGAATGGGAAGGCCAGCGCGGTCGTCGTTTCAGCGGCGTCGTGGGACTTGGTCAACAAACGCATCGAAGTACTCGAGGATTTGGCTAGGGCCGCAGCCGATATCGCCGCCGGCAAGACAGTCACGTCGGACGAAATTCGTGGTCATTTCGCAGACAGGTACGCCTCGGCGACTGGGCAACGATCAGCAGTCTGATGCGACTCGAATGGCTACTCACGTCGAGGCATCGTCTCGACGAGATTTGGTCCTATGTCGCGAACGACAGCCCAGACGCAGCAAGTCGATTGGTCAACCGAATCGTGACGAGAGCCGACGGTGTCTCGGCGAATCCCGAACTTGGAGCACGAATCCCTGAAATGCCCAACGGGCCCTATCGCCACATTGCCATCGACGACTACCGGCTCATCTATCTGCGGGCACCCGACACCATCTACCGGACTGCCGTGTAGTGCTCCATCCATACGGGCGGAGCCCGTTGGGTGGTGGTGAGACACGGCTCCCGACCGTAGGTCGGGGATCTCAGGCGGCAGAGTCTTGATTTTCGATATAGGCCTTGATGACCGATAACGGAGCGCCGCCCGCGCTGACGACCGCGTATGAGCGCGACCAGAGAACATGTTCGCCGGTCCAGTGGTGGCGACGCAGGTGTGTCGAGTGTTCGGCCCAGAGTTTGCGGGACGATCGTTCGGGGAGTCACGGGGTGTCCCCGTTTGTTGACGAGTTTGGACGGTTGCACTTTCGGGTTGAGCCGTATCAGGCAGTGCACATGGTCGGGTTCGCCGTTGAACTCGACCAACTCGCAGTCCCATTTGCGGCACGTTTCAGCAAGGATCATGGCAAGTCGGTCTCGGATGTGTTGGTTGAGGCAGACGTTCGGGGAGTCACGGGGTGCCCCCGTTTCGTGACCAACACGAGATGGATGTTGAGTGAGTAGGCGCAGTGCGAGAGTGTGTCGAGTGGTGTCCGTGTTTGTGTCACAGGTCGAATATACGATTCGTCTGTGACAGATTTGATGCTCCGCAAGATCACTTATCGTCTGTACCCGACCGTCGGTCAGGCTCAGTCGCTCGATCGTATGTTCGAATCGCATCGCGTGTTGTACAACGCGGCGTTGGAGCAGCGTGTCACCGCCTATCGGATGTGTGGCGGGTCGGTGTCGTTCAAGGAGCAGTGTCGTGGGTTGACCGAGTTGCGGGCGGCGATGCCGGAATGGGCCGAGTTGAACGCACAGTCTGAGCAGGTCACGTTGAAACGGGTCGACCTTGCCTACGCCGCGTTTTTTCGGCGTGTGCGTGACGGCGCGGCCAAGGCCGGGTTCCCTCGGTTCAAGTCGGCCCGGCGCTTCTCCGGCTGGGGATACAAATCTCACGGTGACGGCTGGGCGTTGAAGCCCGGTCCCGATTGGAGACACGGCCGGATCCGCCTCTCCGGCGTTGGTGAGGTGAAGGTCCGCGGGAAAGCGCGTACGCCGGACGGGACACCGAAGACTTGTGAGATTTTGCGGAAAGGCAGCAAGTGGTATGTGTCGGTCACCGTCGAATGTGAACCGAAACGTAGCAGCGGTGGCGAACTCGTTGCTTACGACTGGGGTTGTGAACATTTTCTCACGTTCGACGACGGCACGACCGTCGCGAACCCGCGCTGGTTCCGCAAGGCCGAAGGACGCCTCGCCGATCTCGAACGGTCAAAAGCCCGCAAAGTCAAGTTTTCGAAGAACTGGTGGAAAGTCGTCGACCAGATCGGCGTCGTGTATCGCAAGGTCGCCGAATGCCGAAAAGACTTCCTGCACAAGGAATCGGCGAAGATCGTCGACCGCGCATATCTCATAGGCACCGAACAGCTCGCGGTGTCGAACATGGTGAAAAGCAGCCGAGGCACCGTCGACGACCCTGGCACGAATGTGGCAGCCAAGTCCGGCTTGGCGAAATCGATTCTCGACGGGTCACCCGGTCGTTTCAACGCAATGGTGCAAGCGAAAGCGGAAGAAGCTGCGCTGCCATTCATAGAAACGCCGACAAGA
>SDBV01008959.1_pt1 | contig 13387 bp, 8 predicted proteins | sample 2277081 | NCBI WGS metagenome assembly SDBV01 (sample SAMN10402039, study PRJNA504765) | marine sediment metagenome | isolation source: marine sediment core GS10_PC15, 223 cmbsf | place: Arctic Ocean: Southern Knipovich Ridge | collected 2010 | reverse complement strand
GCAAAAAGCCCTCGAAAGCCTTTATGGACGCCCTTTTAAAAGAATATTACTTGTTCAAATATTTATTGTTTTATATGATCTATAGCACTAAAAAGTAGTTCACGATGTTATGAGGTTAACCCACTAATTACTAATTACTAATTACGAATTACGAATCAAAAACAACGAACTACGAATCATTGTTTCTCTTAATATCGTTTTATAATTACACGCTATAGTCATTTAGTTATTTTCATTTCTTTTTTTCTTTGATTAGTAATTAGTAATTAGTAATTTGTAATTCATCTTTTTAATGTATCGGCCATTGGTCATGCGACCAGAAGAATTCCCAGTTCGGCCCTCTTAATTCTGTTCCTACGTATGTCAATATCACGTAGCTTAGTAAAAACATCGTGAAGAGCGCTATGGCCCCCATCCTTGTTGAGTTTGTTTTCTTGGTCGTCCATAGTGCGTATGCCATCATAAACCCGACCCAGATCGTTCCGGGGTTTACCAGCGTTATCAGAAGCTGCGGCACGTCAGGCCACCAGTTCCGGAACCACCCGTAGCTTACTGTTACTGCTAACATGCTGACTAATACCACTACTCCTACTACAAAGGACTGGGCTGCTACTACCTTCCCCTGTCTGTTTGAAAACCATATCCCCATGTACTGCGGCTCTCTGTCCAGATACGGTATTAACCCAAGCCCTATAAGTGCCAGTGTTGGCAGGCCTATTCCTCCCATGAACGCTGAGTATGAGACCATCTCCTGAAGCCCCAGAAAGTACCACGGCGCCTTGGCCGGGTTTTCCGGTATCAGCGGGTTGGCAAGTTCTTTCAGCGGTGCGTCTATATACATCGAGTATATGAGTATTCCGGCAAATGTGAGTAAGAAGACCGCTATTTCCGCCCGCAATAGATTGGGCCAGCTGAACACTGTATTTTCTACGTCCCGGTCTACTGCCGGTGTCCTCCCCTTTGCCAGTTCCATCAGCCCGTATGTTTTATTGGTAGGGAATATCCCTCCCTTCTTTGCCGGAAGCTCTGCCTCTTCTCCCTTTGGCTCAAATTCATCAGGCCTTGTCAGGCCCCCGTCTTTCCTTATCCTCCAGAAATGCACTCCAAGGATTATAAACATGATCAGCGGCAGGAGCATGATATGGAGGAAATATACCCTCGGGATTGTCGCCTCTCCCGGAATTGTCCCGCCAAGCAGCATCTCTTTCTGCAGGCTTCCCATATCAAAGTATTGTGTTAGTCCCAGAAAGTCGGTTATCTCATTCGGGGATTTAGCTATGTTGGCCCCTATTACCAGCGCCCAGTATGACAGCTGGTCCCATGGCAGCAGGTAGCCTGTGAAGTTTATAAAGAATGTGATCGCAAGAAGGATGATCCCTATTACCCAGTTGAACTCTCTCCCCTGCTTATATGAGCTGGTGTATAAGACCCTCGCCATATGCAGGATCACAAAGATTATCATCCCTTCTCCGGCCCACTTGTGGATGTTCCTTGTAAGGTTGCCGGCAAATACTACGTACTTTATGTCTTTCACTGTGTTGTAGGCGCTCTCTATGGAGGGGCTGTAGTATATGGTCAGCAATACACCCGATACTATTGTGAAGACGAGCAGAAACAGTGATATCAGTCCCATCCCCCAGGTATATCCCGGCCTTAGTGTATTTAGGTGGGTCTTTACTCCCTGAATATGGAGAAAGAAGTTGTTGAATGTTATTGATGCCCTGGATTTGTCTGAGTCCGGCTTGCCGTTTCTCAGGTAGGAGCCGGCCAGGGTGCTGCCGAGGTTTTTTGCATTCTCTATTAATTTACAGATTCCTGTTTTTTCCTGCTCACTCATTAAGCTCTCCTTAAATATCTGTGAAATCTTTTTCTAATCTGTGTAATCAGATTTCACGCTTCTTAGTGAAATCAGACTTTGAATTTTGTCCCCATCTTTACTTCTTTTGATGCATCGACCACAAGGTTGCCATCTACATGCCTGCTCACTTCAAGCCATGGGAGCGGCCTCGGGGCCGGCCCGCCGATTACTTTGCCGCTTTTGTTGAATTTTGATCCGTGGCACGGACACTGGAAACCCCAATCGACCGCAGCGACGATACACCCGAGGTGCGTACATACATTGGATATTGCATGCAGTCCGTCATTGCCGGCAAATATGAATACATTCTTCTCAGCAAGCACCTTGACTGTCCCGATCGGGAATTCATCGGGTTTACCTATTTTGAACTTTCGTGATTCTTCATAATGCACAGTCGCCTTTGTCATCCTGAATGTCCCGCCAAGGACTGTCAGGAATGATAAAACTGCTGCCCAGAAGGATGCAAGACCCAGGAAATCCCGTCTCGACACACCATCTTTTTTTTGAGTCTCATCACTCATTTACCCATACCTCCTCAAATAAAAACCTCTCCATTGTTATAGCGTCTACCGGACACTTCTTTGCGCAGAGCCCGCAGCGGATACACCTCTCTTCATCTTTTATGATTGCAGAGCCCTCGCCCAGAGGGTCATGCCCGTATCTCTTTTTATACAGCTCCTGCAGGGTCTCGTCGCCTTTGATGTTTTCCAGGCTTACCAGCCTCAGGCAGTATTCAGGACATACATCCGAACAGCCCCCGCAGAGGATGCACCTGTCTCCGTTAAATATGGTATTGACCGCGCAGTTCAGGCATCTTCCCCCTTCGTCTTCGGCCATCTCTTTTGTGTAGCCTTTTTCAACGGGAATCACACAGCTCTCCAGTCTATCACAGGTCAATTCCGCAGGCACAGGCTCTCTCTGAATTTTTTCAAAGTCCGGGTATTGCCTGACGTTATTTTCGGTGACTTCGCCGTTGTAATCTGTCTTATGGATCTCTGTTATTTTCAGGTCGAGAGGCTTTTTGCTTATATACTCATGTATTGCTATGGCTGCTTTTTTACCGCTCGCTACCGCGTCTATCACGAGTCTCGGCCCGTATGCAAGGTCTCCGGATACGTATATCCCGGGGACTGATGTGGTTATATTGTCTGCCTCAACTTTTATCATTCCCCTTTCGGTCATCTCTATATCGATACCGCATTTTTCAAGAAACGAAAGATCATAAGCCTGGCCGATTGAAAAGAGGATTGTGTCTGCCGGCAGGGTAACTGTTTCGGATTCATCATATCTCGGATTGAACCGGTGGTCATGGTCAAATACTGCAAGGCATTTTTTAAATGTTATTGAAGTTGCCGTGCCTTTGCCGTCCGCGTTTACTTTCTGGGGGCCGAAGCTGTTTATCCTTTCAATCCCTTCTTCCTCGCCTTCTTTAATCTCCACCTTGTCTGCCAGCATCTCTTTCTGACTCTCTATGCATACCAGCGCTACCGACTCAACACCCTTCTGTCTCACCGCTGTCCGTGCCACATCATAGGCTACGTTTCCGCCGCCGATCACTACTACCCTGGGGCCGATTTTCACTTCTTTGCCGATAAAGACGTCCCTGAGAAAATCAACTCCTCCCAGAACACCTTTGCTGTCCGAACCATCAATCGGCAGCATCCTTGATTTTTTTGCTCCTACTGCGAGGAGGACTGCTGCCGACTCGTCATATAAATATTTAAGCTGGATATCTTTCCCTATCTGAACGCCTAATTTAATCTTTACCCCGAGGGCCCTTATCGCGCCAATCTCTGCCTGGAGGATCTCCCTCGGAAGCCTGTACGGGGGAATACCAACTGCACACATGCCGCCGGCCACATTCTCCATTTCATAAATAATGGGCTCATATCCCATTAGTGCAAGTTCATGCGCACAGGCAAGTCCCGCAGGGCCGGCGCCGATTATTGATACAGGCCTGGATGTATCTTTTGCGATGCCCGCTATCCCTCTGCCTGCCTTCTTGATCACGGGCAGCACCTTCTTAACGTATTCCTTCTGGTCCTCATACTTCTCTACTCCATACTGCTCTGTTACAAACCTTTTAAGCGCCCTTATCGATACTGCCTCGTCTATATCTTTTCTCCTGCATGCCAGCTCGCAGGGGGCCGCGCAGATCCTCCCGCAGATTGATGCAAGCGGGTTCGGCTTCCTGGCTATCAGGTAGGCTTTTTCGTAGTCACCCTGTGAGATCGCCCGGACGTAGCCTCTTGAGTCTGTGTTGACCGGACAGCCGGTCTGGCACTTTATGTTCTGTCTCCAGTATTGATAATTGGGTATGACTACTTCAAACGTTCTTTTTGACATAAATTCCCTGTATAAAATTAATGATTTATATTAGGAAAAGTGTAACGATACAAAAAGTTTAATTTTCTTTGATTAATCTATATATGATATATATCATACTTTCATGTTAATTAATGGTTAATTCGTGTAAAGATTTTGTAAAGGTCAATCCTGATGCTTAATTAATAATTACAAATTAACAATCATTCTTAACTGAGATAGGCCTTGTCAAGTTTGACCCACAAATCCAGCATCTCGGCAAGTGCAATGTAAAAACCACCTTCATCAGCGCCGGCCATCCTGTCTCTGAATTGCCCGGTCCATCTGCCAAGATGGTCGTTCATAAATTTCAGCTCTGCATCCCGGACTATCTCAAAATGCTCTTTCTCATCACCCTCAACAGCCACTGCCTCCTTTAAGGCCAGGACATGCATAAACTCAAGCTCTGTAGCGATATGATCAACCCTGTCAGGCCTCTCCTCTGAAATCGCAAGGCCGAATGCCTTATAAAAACCGGAAATGTCCGAGAGGTGCGCCGGCTGCGACAGTGCATGCTGGGGGGATTCCGCCAGTGTATACTCAGTCTCATACGGGGGCACCTGCAGTTTGCTCCTCGGTTCAAAAAGCCTAGAATGCTCTGCAACAAGTTCTTCATAATCAACAGAGTCAAGCACCTTTTTAAGCTGCTCAATACAGGGCAGAAACTCTTCCCCGCCTTCTATCGATCCTGCTATTTCACTCCATATGGAGACATAGCCGTTTTTAAATGATTCAAACATCTTTCCGTCTACCTGACTGAAGCCGTCAGCCAGTAAGGAATAGACTTTACTCCTCATTCTCGCGGCTGTAAGGTCATGTTCAAGTGCTGTCATATTCATAATCAATCTCCTATCTCTTTGCAAGGGCCGGGGCCGGATCAAATGCTATACGAGTCCATGAAAAAGTGAGCGACTTCATGCCGTCGACATTTCCCTCATGGCCGTTCCAGACCGCCACATTAATATATGTCTCTGTACCCGCTTTGAATTCAGCGTCAGAGAGGTCGGTGCGCTCAATATCTCTCAGAAACACAACAGTATATTTTCCGTCCGCGTACCTTCCCTTTGCATCAACATCCTGCTGGACCTGCTTCGTTAATGTACTGTATCCCTCGGCAATGTACTCAATCCTCTCCGATGTATTTATCAGACCGGATGACATGCCGGGCTGCTGGTTCTTCAGGATCCTGTCAACCGGCGATATCCATACCCCCTCTGTCAGAGGCTGGCGGGCCTCAAGGTCTCTGCGGCCGTCCAGCTCTGCCTGCCACTCAGCCCTCCACTGCCAGACATTAACAGGTTCACCCTTAGCTCCCATAAGCGGAGAAGGGTTGTAGCCTGATGAGATACCAACGGGAAACAGCACGGCCAGGGCGTCCCTGTAGGTGTCCAGTGAATTTTCCTTGTCCTCTGTGCTGTCCGGCCATGTAAACTGAAAAGCCACCTTGCTCCCGTTATGGACGGCCTTTACCATGACATCCGGCGCGTCCTTCGAGAGGTTCAGGACAAAGTCGGTCTTCTCGGGAATGGACCTGATAAATTCTCTTGGAAGAGTGTCCGTACTGTGTGTCGCGCCCATATGGTCCAGAGACTCCAGCGCTATCAGTTCGATAGCGAATGGCTCTGCATCATTCCATACATCAGCAGCAGTATTTAAATCCAGGGCCTGCTCTACATAATGGACCCGAATACCTTTATTATCCGAGGCAGAGACAGCCCCTGCACTCATTATTAAAAGAATACAGATCATTGAAAGCAATATTCTTTTTTTCATCTTCTCATCTCCTTTCGGTCATACAGTTTTTTCTTAGGTAATATCCATACGGTAAACATCAAGCTTTTCATCGTAAGCTTCTCTTATAACATTGGGCTCACGAATAGGAGCTTCGGCCACTAACTTACCTTTAATGTTATATCCATAGGCTGTACCATTCTTTACCTTAAACTTTGTCATGATCTCCGGAGAACTGCCGAACAGGACGAGAAGTCCCTGCATGACCGGATCATTTACGATCTTGTCCCTGTAGATCTTTACCGCCTCTTCAACTCCCGGCCCGAACATCTGCTTTATGTACTGTGTCGGAACATGTATCGGCGGAATATAATAAACGTTTGGCTCTGTACCGAACTGCGGGTAGAGCGGCAGCGCAACCTTCCTTACATGGACAAGGTAGTCCATGGGGTTGTCCTCCCGCGCCTTCTCAGGTGTGCTGACCCAGCCCTGGATGCGGATCTTTCCAATGCACTGCTCAACACATTGTGTCTGTATTCCCTTTTCGACCTTGGGATAACAGCCCACACATTTTTCACTCCTTGTGGTAGTTGAGTTGAACATCGGTTTTTTATAAGGACATCCTGCAATACAATGCTTGTAGCCGTTGCACCTGTCCTGGTCTATAAGGACTATCCCGTCTTCCGGACGCTTGTAAATGGCCTGCCTCGGGCAGCTTGCCACGCAGGCGGGATAGGTGCAGTGATTGCATATCCTGGGCAGATAGAAAAACCACATCGGATGGGGAAAGCCCTTTATATGCATTCCCTGAGGCATCTTTTCGCCCGTCACTTCATCTTCACCGATATTCGGAGAAGACCAGTCCTCGAGGTCGGGAAGAAAGCCTTCAACGTCCTTTCTCTCTTCTATGGCCTTCTCAAATATGGTCTTTCCCGTATAAGTCTTTCCCTTCCATGATCCGCCGCCGATCATCTCAAGGACCCGCATGTCCCATGCAAGGGGATATCCCCCGTACGGTTTTGTTTCCACATTGTTCCAGAACATATACTCCTGGCCGCGGCCGGAAGTCCATGTGGTCTTGCAGGTCAGGGTGCAGGTCTGACAGGCAATGCACTTGTTTGTATCAAATACAGCGGAAAACTGTTTCTTCGGCCTGTGGCCCTCATAGGGGTACTTCATCTCCCGGCCGATCTGCCAATTATAGTTCTTGAATTTATGCATTAATTTTCCTCCTCAATCTATAAACGGCCCGTTCAGGGAACGGACCCTGCGTTATTTATGAAATGAAGTCGCCGCTAAGGTATTTCTTGAACTCCCTGCTTTCATATCCGGCCCTGACAGCCATCTTTGCAGGCCTCCAGAGACCCTTGCCGTTCATACCGCCGTCTTCTGCTTTCTCAATTTTGACAAAAGATTCACGGGGCGCTCCATTGGCACAGTGGACATCCGGGCAGAATCCCTTTCCGATTCCCTGGCCCATCAGGTCCTTTCTGACGAGCGAATCGGTCAGGATGGTCGGCCTTAACCAGGAGCGTGTACCGCTCTGGTGCCCGCCGTGCCGGTACATTGCCTGATATGTGGTCTCACTGTTTTTGGCCAGACCGTCTTTGCGTTTCTTTTGTCCCTCAACAGTTCCAAATGAAGCCATGCTGAAATGAAACCATGTACGGGTTACGCCGCGCGGTGTACCACGGTAATGCCTTACACGGAGCATGCACCTCGCCACATTATACTCATGGGGACGCTTCTGCCATCCCTTGAACGGCTGGTCCTCAGGGTCACCGTCAACCCATACATAATCTCCGTCCTCAACACCGAGTTCCTTTGCATCGTCAGGGTTTATATCTATGTAACCCTCTCCGACCCACGGTTTACGTTTGTCCTTCCTGTACATGTCACCGAAGGGGCCCCACAATACGCCCATATAGTCAAGGTCTGCAAAGGTTGTATGTACACTGTGCCTGAACTTCGGGGTGAGCCAGATATACCTGTAGTTACCCTCCTTCATCACAGGGTGTTTAGTCTCCAGGAGGCCGTCAGGAGTGTAGATGACATTTCTGACCTGCCTCGTCTCCCTTGAGTGGTCCTCTCTCGAAAATCCATAATCCTCAGGCGTCTTCGGATTGATCAGGGGATGGGGCTGAGCAATAATGGTATTCGGCTCATAAAAGGTGGAATCAATCGGCTCACGATGGAGCGGCAGGTTTTCACCATACTCCTTGAACTCCGGTTCATCCCTGTAGAACTCAAGCCGTCCTGTCTTGTTGTACCACGGCTTGGATTCATTGCTCTGGTCATAACCGATAAACTTGGGATAGGTCCTCCCCATCATCATTACCGGAATACCCTCTTTTGCCAGCGCGAGCAGCTTCTCGACCTTGTACCCCTTCATCATATTGGAGTGGTCAAGGACACGCTGTATATATGGTTTGGCATGATGCTTTTTGTCGATAAATGCCCAGTAATCATTGAACCGTTTATCGCCTGTTATCTTCGCAAGCTCTGCAGCGACCCCTTTGTATGTCTCTGTATCACTCTTCGTATCATGGATACGTTTTATCTCGGTCAGCGGCATTACCTGCATGAACGGGTTGGTGCATGACTGTGTGAAATCATGCTGGTTATATTCACCCCAGCTGTCAACGCCCATGACAATGTCCGCATACTCACAGGAGAGCGTCCACCACCAGTCATTCATGATCAGCACATCGATCATCCTCTTGTGCGTTCCGGGTGCCCGGTACTCAGGGTGGCGGACAAGGTTCATTATAATTTCATAATGTCCCTTGGCGTTTCCGAGGATCGAGTTGGAGCCGGAGAACCAGAACGATTTTGTCGGCGTAGGCATATGTGTCTTGCCGTTAAAGTACTGCCCGTGCACCTTCAGCGGCTGGTCTGTATGTGAGTAGAAGTGTGCTGACTGCATACCGAAATATTTTTTCACCTTTGCAGGCTTATCGGGATTGAGCGTAATGTTGAACGGGTCCTCTGCCATATACTGCGGCATTCCGTTAAAGTAAGCAGCACGGTAGTTACCGGCATAGCTCCCTACATTCCCTCCGAAGAACCCGACATTCCTTGTGAGCGCTGCAACGAGAAAAATCGTCCTGTCCTTCTGGTCTGCGTTAAAGAACTGGTTCGGCCCCATGCCTACAGTAAAGAGGACATGCTCCGGGTTCTCAGCGAACTGGCGTGCAAGACTCTTGATCGCGGACTCAGGCGCCCACGTTATCTTTGAGGTCTTATCAGGAGTCCATGTATCATTTAAATGCTGTTTGATCGTATCGAATACCGGACGGACCTTCACATCACTTCCGTCTATCTTTACTGCATATTCACCTTCAATTGCAGGATCAATACCGAGCTTCACAAAATGTTCTCCGATATCATCACGCGAGACGACCGCAGGGGCATTCTTCTTCAGGTCCCACATTACGAAATCACCCCACTCATTGCGCATCTCTTCCGTAATTACAGGCATGTGCTCGTTGACAGCAAAGGGTTTCGGCATGTCTGATTTTTTACCGACAACTTTTGTCATCTTCAGCTTTTTAGGTTTATAACTCTTGCCATGAATATCGGCCGCCTTTAACATATCACCTGTATCCATCCTTACCAGCATGGGCAGATCCGTGTGTGTCTTCACAAACTTTTTGTCATATAGATTCTCTTTGATAAGCACCTGTGCGATACCGAGTGCAAGCGCAGGGTCAGTACCCGGGCGTATAACAACTATCTCATCCGCCTTGCAGCTTGTGGAATTGTATTCCGTGGCAATGACCACAACCTTGGTACCCTTAAGACGGGCCTCGGTCAGCCAGTGGGCGTCCGGCATCTTTGTTGATATCCAGTTCATACCCCAGCAGACAACGATGTTTGCATACTCTGCATTAGAGAGGTCAAAGTCCACGGTCTGCTGGCCGGTTACCATCGGGTGCCCCGGCGGCAGGTCAGTATGCCATGAATAGTTATCGAAACCAATAGCGCCTTTTGCCCTGGATTTATCCACCTTTCTCACATGAGCATCAAGAAGGGCCATGGAATTTGCCTGCCTGTATTGTCCAAAGAGTTTTATTGAACCGAGGACAGGCATGCCTCCGCGAAATTTCATCGCCCTTACCCCGACCTCTCCCATCTTATCAACCATGGCTTCATCGTAATCCTGCCGTTTAAGCAGCTCCGCGCCTTTTTTACCTGAATACTGCTTTGCGGTCTCGGCAAGGGACTTTGCAGCTACTTCATAGGCCTTCTCCCATGAGACCTTTACATATGAGTCTTCACCCCTCCTGAACATTCCGGCAGGGGGCAGTCCGTTTGCATCTCTCGGGAATCCCTTGTTATACCATTCCAGAAATCCCTTTCTGATCATGGCCCCCTTTACCCTTCTGTCGCCATAAAATCTTCTACCGAGCATTATGCCCTTATTGCAGTGGCGGGGGTCCCACCTCTGGCTCGCCTTTGTACCATAAAGGTCGGTCCCTTTATGATAATTCTGCGTCGGCCCTATCCTGACCACAACATCATTCTTCACATAGGCCTTCAGATAGCAGTTGTGCGTACAGTTCGGCGTGCACATAAATGTATAACTGCTGTCAGGCTTATAAATGTCCCTGTAAACTTTTTCCCAGTCCCGCACAGGGTAATACTTCAGCGGGTTCGTGATATCAACCGCTGACTGCAGTGCACGCATGGCCATGGCATTGCCGCTTATTGCCGAGAGGACCAGGCCTCCTGCTGCGCATTTTATAAATTTTCTTCTTGATATACCACCCATCTTATGTTCCTCCTTTTATTATCCCCACTTTAGCAAAGGGGGGCGAGGGGGGATTTGAAAAAGCTATGATTATAAAATCCCCCTTATTCCCCCTTTTCCAAAGGGGGAGACTCGAGCAGTTACATGTTTATAAACATTCATTATTCATTTAACCAATTTCATTAATTTGAGCGTATATGAAACAAGGTGCCACCGGTCATTTTCATTAAGCGAATCCTCATAAGAGGGCATACCCGTTCCGTCGAGTCCGGTGGTAAAGGTCATATATACATTTTCAGGTGAGGTCCCTCTCTTCAGTTCAGCGGATGAGAAATCAAAGGGCCATATCGGCTTTCCCCAGTCGTCCTTGAGACCACTTGATTTGGGCCCGTTGCCTTTGCCTAACTGGCCGTGGCATTCCCCGCATTTCATCTTGCCGTAGATAGTCCTGCCCTTTTCAACAGAATCGATACTGCCGACCCAGACCGGCTTTTTCACAGCTATGGTCTCACATGCATCTTCCTCTTCAAATCTTGCCGAAAAAGACTTGATATAATCTATGAGCGCGTTTTTCTCCTTTGCAGGAATATCAAAATGAGAAGGCATTCCTGATTTTGTGATGCCGTTGGTTATAATATCCACGAGGTCTTTATCATCCGGCAGGCACCCTGTAGCGGTAGTACGGAACTTGTATACCCCGACAGTAAGGTCCCTCGGATATATGGTCCAGGGCCTGTCGGTGTTTTTATCTACATCAATAATGCCTATTGCCCCCTGACCGTTCCCGTTTGAGCCGTGACAAATAAGACAGCGGCTCTGGTAAATCTTTTTGCCGTCAGCTCCGTAAGCATAGCCGGTGCTGTCAGTCAGAGCTGCAACGGACCATGACAGAAGCAATAAAGATAAAACCAGTGTTATACCTTTATATTTCTCTCTAAATCTCTGCATCTTACTTCCCCCTTTCTGTAAATTTTTTTAATTCATATATGCAGCACATCGTCCTGTCAAATACTTCATTATCTGTTCAGAGTGGTTAAAATCCGGCATGACTGTTCCTGGTGGCCGGTGAGATATAAACTTTTCAAGAAGAATATGTTTCGTTTGTTTCTTTTCTTCCATTTCAGTTTTCTTTTCTTAAAAGAAGATTGTTTATGGTTGGTATTATTTGAATCATATCCGAAATGCTTCAGCTTAACCATCCCCTAAAAAGGGTAGGGTTTACTGGGCGAATCTTTAGTTTGAGGTCAATAAATAATTGACCGTGAAATTAAAGACTAAATTTCGATTACTTACAGGAAGAAAAAAAGACGATGTAAATTTTTTGTAAATTCGTGTAAAGGATTGGTAAAGATTTGATTATCTGCTGTCATTATTTTCTGGTATAAGGGCATGCTTCAAATCTGCCCTGCCTTTGCACCTCTGCACTTTTGCATTTTTTTTCTTATGATATTCTTAATAAATGAAACGATTCACAACGACATTCAGCATTATTGTTCTTCTCGGAAGCGCCGGTTATTTTACATATAACCATTTTATAAACTGGCATGAGGAGGAATCAGAAGGGTGTTGAGCTATCGTTAAATTTAGCGAGTCATAATGTTCTCGGTCGATATCAGATAAGGTAATCTTTAATTTATAAATTGTAGGTTTTAATGCCACCAGTACACTCCTACCACGGACTATTTACTTAACGACTTGCCTTTATACTATCTAAACTATTAATCAGTTTTTTATCTCGGTCAGTTACAAAATTTACCACCAGACCAGGTCTACCAGCACGGGCAGTTCTTCCGACCCTATGAATATAATTCTCCATTTCTTTAGGCAGATGATAGTTGATAACACATTCAACATGCTCAAGGTCAAGTCCTCGTGATGCAAGATCAGTTGAAATGAGTAAGTCTATTTTTCCATCCCTAAACTGTTTAAGGTTTGCTCTACGTTCCTTTTTGTCCATTTCACCGCGATATATTGCACACTTATAATTCTTCTTCCTAAGTTCCGCTGCCAGTTTATCGCATTGTTCTCTCGTGTTGGTAAAGATCAACACTCCTCCTTTTACTCCTTTTTTAAGTATTGTTTCAAGAAGAGGAAAACGCTTACCTAGAATCACTGACTCATTCCTGGTAGTGAGGGTAGGGACAATCCGATGACTTCCTGTACTTCTAATCACCTGAACTCCAGAAAATAGTGTGGTCATGAGTTTTTGCACAATTGGTGAAATAGTTGCAGAGAACAAAGCCATTTGAAGATCCGGAGGACAAGCCTTCCTAATGGTGTTTGCATTTGGAAGAAAACCCTGATCTAACATTTGATCTGCCTCATCAAATACGATTATGCGTACATCAATTAAGCTAAGGCCCCGCTCAAGAAGTTTCAATGTGCGGCCAGGTGTGGCAACAAGAACTTCGAAAGATCCAGCCATATTTTCTTTTGACTCCTCCAAGGTTGTACCGCCAAGTGCAGATCGAACACGTAGTCGTGTTTTATGGGTAAAGATTTTAAACACTTTTGCCACCTGCTCTCCAAGTTCTCTCGTGGGAACAATAACTATAGCACGAGGTTGCTTAGCAATATTGATGGGTTGACCCTCATTTTCCAAGGTTTTTAGCGCATGAAGAATGGGTAACACATACGCCAGTGTCTTTCCGCTTCCAGTCTCTGCAACACCAGCTACTGAG
>SDBV01008958.1_pt1 | contig 13387 bp, 19 predicted proteins | sample 2277081 | NCBI WGS metagenome assembly SDBV01 (sample SAMN10402039, study PRJNA504765) | marine sediment metagenome | isolation source: marine sediment core GS10_PC15, 223 cmbsf | place: Arctic Ocean: Southern Knipovich Ridge | collected 2010 | reverse complement strand
AGCAACTTGTGAAGAAGAAATAATATCAATTGTTAAGCGTCATAATGGTTTTAGTATACTTGATAGGGAAAGTTTGTCTGTCCAAAAGGGGTTCAGACACCAAAGTATAACTTTTGCTCATTATAAAAATGTGCCAACGGACAAAATAATGTGTATAAATCCGTGTTGTCCATTTGTTGACCGGTTGACATATGAAATAGCTATGGAAAAGATGTTATCTGAAAAATGTATTACTTTAACTACTGTTAAGAAACTAAATACAGTATGTTTTGATAGCCAATTCAAGCCTGTCAATGCGGCATTACAAGTATCGACGTTAAATAATGATCCAATATATGAAATGTCACATCTTTTTCATATTTTTGATAAGAAATTCTTTTTAGAAAATGGCTATTTTTGGGATTATTCTAAAAAACATCCATTTTTATTTGAAGTTACAGATGACCAGTCTTTAGATATAGATTATATTATGGATTTTAATGTTTGTGAAATAATTTGGGGAATGAGAGGTCATGATGAAGCCTAATTTGCTAGTTCCTATTGTAAGTCGCACTAATTATTCTAAATTGCGACCGATAGTACTTAATTTACACGCATCTGAAAAGGTAGATGTTACTGTACTTTTAAGTTCTGGGATAGTACCTCGTAAATTAACAGATGGAGCTAATGATATTTATGAAGATGGTATTACTATATTACATGAACTAGATTGTGTTTTGATGAATGATTCTCTTGAAAGTATGGTTAAGTCTCTTGGTCTATCTATCATAGATCATGCTACGACTTTATCAAAGTATAAACCTGACGGGTTACTTATAGTTGGAGATAGGTATGATATGTTGGGGCCAGTGATAACTGGTTTGATAATGAATTTACCAATGTTTCACATTCAAGGAGGGGAGATTTCTGGAACTGTAGATAATACTGTAAGAAACATAATTAGTCTTTGTTCTATGAGGCATTATACAAGTACATTAAGGGCATATGAGCGTGTTAGAAAGCTTGTGGTAAGAGATGGTGTATATCGTACTGGGTGTCCAGCAGTAGAATCTATATTGAATGTGCCGATAACTGACAAATTACGTGTGGAAAAGTTTCATAAGCATTTTAAACATGAATTTAATCTTAGTCCTGGCGAACCTTATTTCTTGGTTATTGCTCACCCAGATACTACAAACCCTCAAGACATTGATATGGACTGTTTGTTAGATGCAGTTTTGTCTATTGGTCAAAAATGTGTTGTGGTTTATCCTAATATTGATGCTTATAGGGAAAGAATATCTCAATCTATTCGTAACCATAAGAGTAGGTTGATATGTATAGGCCATGCTCCTTTAGAAGATTTTGTAGAGTTGATGGCACACTGTACTTGTATGATAGGTAATTCAAGTGCTGGTATTCGTGAGGCTGCAAGTTTTAAAACACCTGTCGTAAATGTTGGTCAAAGACAGAGAGGAAGAGAAAGAAATAGTAATACAATTGATGTTGTATGCAATTACAACAGTATAAGGGATGCTATATATAGATCATTGAAATCTTCTCCTTCAGGGGAAAATGTGTATTATAAAAAAGGAGCAATAAATTTTATAAGTGATAATATAATAAATTGTATGTTAAGGAGACGAGATGGTGTTTAAAATAAACCATCGTAAATATATAAGAAAGCCAGGTGAGTTTCCAAAATCAAGACTGACTAAACTTAAATATAAGCATGTGGCAGATGTTGAATCTGTTGTTGTTATTGGTGGGGGTCCATCTACGGCTTTAGATAAGGATGTAATTAATGAATACATTATAAAAAATAATAGCATTGTTATAGGAACGAATTACTCTTACCCTTTTATCTGTAAGATGGATTATACATATTTTGGTGACGCAGGCAAATTTAAATCTGGTCTTGCTTCGGTACGAGGTGGGATTTTTGTATGTGTGAGTTTAGTTGATAGATACCCTCCATATTTTTGGTTAAAAGTTAAAAATCATTATAAATGCTATGAAGTTTTTCTTAGGGGTCTTCGCCATGGTAATTATATAAGGAAATGGTCTATTAATAGCAATGGGACTTTTCCCGCTGGCAAGTATGGACCTTCTGGTTTAGCGGTATCGTGTATATCTCTTCTTTTTAATCCTAAAGAAGTTGTATTAACTGGTATCGATGGACCTATTATGAGTGGGTATACTATTTTAAAGAAGAAGACATTTGATGGTCGTGTAAAGGAATATGGTCCTATGAAAAAATATCGTTTACGTCGAGGTGCTCTAGAATTTAAAGTAATTAAATTATTACGAAATAATGGAGTTAAGATTAGGTGTGCTCCATCTTCTCCTTTTTGGGGGATTAATAAAAAGAAACATGGAATAAATTCTATATAGGAGATATTATGCTTATATCTGACAGATATAAAACAATATTTATACACATTAATAAAGCTGGAGGAACAAGTATTGAAACAGTTCTTCGTCCTGGGGCTATATTTCGTAAGCATTATATGATAGCGCGTGAAATAAGAAAAATTGCTAAAAAAAAATGGGATCGGTATTTTACTTTTGCTATAGTTAGAAATCCCTGGGACAAAATGGCTTCTTTATATCGATATCGCAGGGGGATTAGTTTGATTCCTAAATTATGGAGTTTTGATACTTTTATTCATAAATTGGATACATTGAATAATTCTTCTCCGTCTAAATCGAGTCGTAACTTGCTTAGGACCACTAACCAATTAGAACATTGTATCGATGATAGCGGTAAAGTTATATTGGATTATATAGGCAGGTTTGAAAATATAAAACAAGAATGGCAAAAGATTAGTAACATTATAGGATGTAAAAAACCGCTTCCACACGTTAAAGCCACAAAGCGACATCAGCACTATAGTTTGTATTATTCTGACGAGTTAAAAGATATTGTTGCGAATAGGTTTGATAGGGATATAGAATATTTCAACTATAAATTTAAGGATAAGAGATGAAAATAAGTGATATCTATCATGGTAAGAAACACGATAATATATTAATTATTGGAACAGGCCCTAGCGTTTTTTATAACATTGCGAAAGTAAAATCTTATTGTAAGAAGTTTGATCCGACTATTGTTGGAGTGAATGGTGCATTACATGGTATATTGACTATAAAAGATCAATTGTATCATACTAAGGACCCTAATGGGAAAGATGTGACTGTAGACTGTCGAGATATAGATTGTGTTTTACCACATATCTTATTTACTTTTTTACTCCGTAAAGATAAAAATACCGTTAGTGGTCGCAGAATTCATAAAGATAAAGATCGTGCATCTCTTAGTTGTGACTTATTTAAACATTTTATTTTAAAACACAAAAGAACAATCATAAATAGAAGTATTACTTTGTTATGTCCTGATGACCGTGCATGTAAAATAGTTAAGAAGAGAAAAGCTTATGGTTATAAACTTTATGGACAAGCAAGATGGACTTATTTAAATTCTCTTAGGTTCTCTCCATTTCCAACTGGATATACAGGGAGAAAAGGGACTCATCCTTTACCCAGAATTACAAAACCAGAGGATATTTATGATGGAAATATAAAGTTTAAACCTGGTCATGGTGGAGAATATTTATTGGCTTGGGTTTTAGGTCAAAAGCCAAAAAATATAGCTATAGTAGGAATGTGCGATTTCCCAAATAAAATCTTAAATAAACTACGCAGAGGGTGGTTTTGGTTAGATAGGGTAAGAGAAATGCCTCCAAAGATGAGCCAGATTCAATCTAAGATAATAAATTTTATTAAATCTTCGTATAATGACAATTTTTACGATTTGAATTTTTCACCGGTAAAATTATGAAATTGCGTATTTTATCTCCAACATTAATAGAACAAGTTGATAGTATAGCAATTATAGCTGCTGGCCCTTCCCTTATAAAGGTTCAGCAGAATGTCATTGACTGGTGTATAGAATATAATGCTATGATTATTGGTGCTCATTACCGTTATTTTGTCAAGCCATCATACACTGTTTTTACAACGCCTGCTAAATTCAGAAAAGGACAGGGTAAAATTCCTGGTATTTATATTGTTGGACCTCGTATAAAAATTAAAGATATTAAGAAAAAATATTATTCACGGATACTACGCATGAAATATACTCGTAAGAAATTATTGGAATGGAGTGAACCATATTTTGTGACACCTAGTGGCAAAGTTCCAGAGGGAGGTTGCGGTTTTGAAGCCGCTTTGATAGGGACAATGTGTCGTCCTAAGAACATGTTGATGGCAGGTTTTGATGGTTTTCAGATGGTGAAAGGCAAATTGGTAGTTAGACATGCTAATAAGTCGATGGTAAGAGTGAAAGCGAAACGTTCTATTGAAATAGTTAATAGGAAGAATCCTGCTCATGATATGAAACTTGAGCGGCAGAGAAAACAAATGTTATATAAAATGTTTGAGTTTTTTATACAACTTAATATCCGCCCTTATATCTTTGAAAAGGACAAATTCCGACAAATAGATAAGAACCGGCTTAAAGATATGGGAGTAACAATATTGTGAACGTATTCGAAGATATTTTATTTCTATTCAATTCAAAAGTCCATAACAGAAAATTTGTGAGACTTAATTTCTTAGAAGCTGGTTTGCTGTTTAAAACGGCTAGAAAATCTCCTGGTGATATAATAGAAATAGGTACTAAAATTGGTGGTTCTGCTGTGTTGCTTGCAGCGGCGGCACAAGATAATAATAAAATATATTCTGTAGATATTATTCCACACCGCAGCAGACTTAAGGGGGTTCGTCTTGATAAAATAACTCCAAAAAAACTAATTGGAAGAATAAACTTCATTGTTGAACATTCTACTAAACTAGCAAAGAGGTGGAGGATAAAAATGGGAATGATCTTTATAGATGCTGAACACACACCGAAAGCTTTATCCGAAGATATAGATGCGTGGAAACCTCATGTTATGAGAGGAGGATATATAGCTTTTCATGATATAGCTGTTGCTGGAACAAAAAGAGGTATTAAGCAGTCTAAACAACTACATAAAGTAGTTAAGAAGAAACTTCCAAATTGGATAGTTGAAGGGCAAGCTCAATCACTATTGGTACTAAAAAATCCGGAGTAATATTATCATAAATTTTGAAGATATATTGTTTTTATTTGATTCTAGCAAAAGGAATAGGAAATATATCAGAATGAATTTATTGGAAGCTGGTTTGTTGTTTAAAGTTGCTTCTCTCGCTACAGGAAATATATTAGAAATCGGGACGTGTATAGGTGGGTCTTCTGTCTTACTTGCTGCTGCCTCTGGTGACCGAAAAGTTTATTCTGTTGATATTGTTTCTTGCTCTGAACGCGATAAAAATGCAGAGTTGGTGCGGTTATGTCCAACCGATATCTTGAACAAGATAGAATTTATTGTAGAAAGATCGGCTGTTCTTGCTAAGCGGTGGGATAAAAAAATGGGGCTAATATTTATTGATGGTAGCCATAATCCTCCTGCTTTATGCAATGATATATTAAGTTGGAAATCTCATGTTTCTGATAGCGGTTATATGGTATTTCATGATGTTGGTGTTCCGACTACAAAAAAAGGAGCAGGATTAGCAAAACGATTATTAAAAGTTGTTAAACGAAATATGATAGGATGGCGTAAAGTTGATCAAGTACAATCACTTTTGGTTATGCAAAAATTATGACTCCAAAACAAAAACACAGGTGGTTGGTCGAAAAAACTGCGTTATTTGTATCCAATACAGATGGATGTTTTGTAGAATGTGGTGTTAAACAGGGAACTTCGTCTAGAATAATGGCAACAGTATTAAGACGCCGGGGATATTTATTTGATACTTGGACAGGTTTTCCGCATTATTCTGAGCATGACATACCAAACCCAAGAAGAAAACGACGACTTGACAGGCGAGTAAATCAAACCAAAAGTACTTACAAAGAATGCAGGGCAACTCTCAAGAAGGGTAAAGTTCTTAAATATTGTTCTATGATAAGAGGGGATATACTTGGTACTGTTCCCAAGTTTGTCAAGCATCATTCTATCAATATAGTTATGTTACATATTGATACAGATCTATATGATCCAGCTCAGGTATCTCTTAAATCCTTTTTTCCATTTGTACAGGATGGTGGTATCGTTTTAGTACATGATTATGGGGATGGGAAATGGCCTGGTATCAATAAAGTTGTTAACTCTTTTATTACCAAGACTAAATGTTTTTTTCTGGACCACAATTCTACTATTGATGTAAAAATTGCTGCGTTATCTAAAATAGATCTATCTACTTATTTTAAGTATATTGTAGATCAATGGAAACTATATGATGCAGGAGATCCATATGAAACTTAATATTGGAGGTAGTAAGGGATATGACACATTTATTCGACAAGCTTGCAATTGGACTATTATTGATGTACGTAAACAAGCAGATGTTGTATGTGATATATCACAAGAAAAATTGCCTTTTGAAGATAATTCAATAAAAGCTATATATACTTCTCACACACTGGAACACATTTATCCTCATCGTTTGCCGTTTGTAATTTCTGAATTTTATCGCGTTTTGAAACCATCATGTCGAGTTAGGATTGTCGTTCCTAATATAGATAAAGCAATTAAAGCATATATGAGAAAAAAGTTTAGTTTTTTAAAAGATAAGAGGAATCCATCTAAGCCTGATTATTTACCTAATTTACCTATTTGTCATCTAATGAGTTGGTTTTTTACGTATCGTACTGACACATCAACAGAAGACATAGGAATGGGACATGTAATGGTATTTAATTTTCAATTATTAAGGTATTTTTTAGAGAAAGCTGGTTTTCGTGATATTATAAAATCATCATTCAATAGTGGAGATAAAATTTTCCATCTATGTGATTTTGAAAGGTACAAAAACTGCTCGTTATATGTGGAAGCTTGCAAGTGAATTTTGAAGATTTAATATGGTTATTTACGTCAAATGAAGCATCAAGAGGTATTGTACGATTAAATATTGCAGAAGGGGCACTTTTATTTAAATGTACCAAGAAAGTCTGTGACGGTGCCGTTTTGGAGATAGGACGTAAACATGGTGGGTCTACAGTTTTAATAGCTGCCGCGCTTAATAGAGGGCATTTATACTCTGTTGATATTGTTATGCATGAGTGTGTATATAAATATACTGATCCATTTAAAGATAAGATCACATTTATTACTATTGATTCCAAGAAAATGGTTTGGAAAGATTCGCTAGACATGGTTTTTATTGATGGTGATCATTCTTATAATGGTGTTAAAAGAGATATAGATACCTTTGCTAATCATGTAGTATCTGGAGGTTTTTTAGTATTCCACGATGTTCTAGGGAAAAAGAGTGTGTTGCAACCTTTAATAGATCGATTAATAAAGCGGGAATGGAAAGAATTCGATAAAGCAAATTCTATGCTTGTATTACAAAGATGTTAGGTGATAATTTGAAAAAAAACATACACACTAAAACTTGTATATTATTTTGGGGGATGATGAGATCAGGTAATCATGCTATTTTGCATTTTATATACAATTTATATTCCAAACCAAAAGCTTTTTTAAATAATAGAGAACCACATAAGGATCTCAGAATAATCAGAGGACGTAGGCATGATTTAGTAACTAAGAATTATACAGAACAGATTTTAAGAAATTTAATGCTTATTAGCTACGAAGACAGGAATATATCTAAGATGAAATTTGGTAATATTGTACCTAATTACAAAAGAGTTATAGGTAAAATAAATAATAATTTTAATATGTTATGTATTCGAGACCCCTTTAATACATTTGCTAGTAGGTCAAAATTTAGGTGGACTTATGAAGAACTTAGATCTAATCCTAAGAGATCGATTAATCTTTGGAAAATCTATGCTAAAGAATGTCTACATATTACAAATCATGTTCCCAATAAAATGATTGTCAATTATAACTCTTGGATATCTTCTAAATTTTATCGCAAAGAATTATCTGCAAAATTAAATAGATATTTTATTGATGATAATTGGAATTGTATGACGATAGAAGGAAAAGGCAGTTCCTGGAGTATTACTGATGGCAAAGATGGAGAAACTAAAACAAAATTTGTAGATCCTCATGCATTGCTTACGCGATGGAAAGAGTTTAAAGATGGTGCATTATTTAAGTTACTGGTTAAGGACAAAGAACTTTTAGAATTATCATCAAATTTGTTTGGTGATGTTCTAAATATTGTAAATTAATATAGGACGAATGTAAGTGATAAAAACTTTTACATTAACTGCTTCTCCCAGAGCGAAAATCCTTTCTAAAACGTTAAAATCTTTCAGTAATAATTTAGTAGGTATCTCACTATCTGACTGTACTATTTACGCAAATATAGACCCATTTGAGGGATATGATAAAGAAATACTGAAAGTTGTTGATGTCCTGAATAGCCATTTTGGAAACGTCATATATAGAATCCCAGAATCTCCAAATTTTTCAGAAGCTTTAAAGTATGTGTGGTCTCAACCATCGGATGAATTAATTTTTCACTTAGAAGATGACTGGAAATTAGAAAAACAAATCAATTTGGATAAAATTGAAAGCTACTTTTATCGCTATGATGATTTAATGCAGGTACGTCTTCATTGGAAGAGATGTCTATCTTTGAGTTTAAAAAATCCAAGATATGGATTGTCTCCTTGTATTGTAAGAAAAACTCTGTACCAGATTGTAGCATCAGAGTTGTTGCCAAATAAGAATCCAGAATGGCAAATCAGAAAACGTGGTAAGAGATGGGGAGTCCCAGAGCCATCTACTAAAAGTATTTTTATCTTTCCTAAAGTTTCTTGTATTAAAGATATTGGAGCACGCTGGAAGATAAATAGAAAAATACACAATCAAAAATGTTGGAAGCATGATCCTAAGTTTGTTAAATGGGTTTCTGAAGAAGAAAAACAAATATTGTTAAAACAATATAAGAAGAATATGAAACTTAAAATGAAAAGGCAAGAAAAGGAAAGAAAAGATGTTAAATAAAATGTGTTTAGGAAATATTGTTGTAGGAGCTTGGACACAAATAGGTCATATTTCTAGTATAGAAAGTCTAGCAGAAGCAGGTTTTGACTGGATATGCTTAGATTTAGAACATGGTATTATTAGTACAGAACAAATACCAGGTCTATTATCTGCTATTGAACAAAAAGCATTTTCTTTCGTAAGACTACCTAAATGTGATGAAATTTGGATACATAAGATGCTAGATTATGGTGTTAACGGTATTATTGCTCCTATGATAAACAATAAATCTGATGCAGAAAAACTTGTGAGTCTGTCAAAATACCCACCTAAAGGTACACGAGGTTTTGGTTATAGCCGTTGTAACAGGTACGGAAATAAATTTTCAGAATATTCTGAAGCGGCTAATGAGCAAATAATGGTTGTTGCACAGATAGAACATATAGAAGCAATTCGTAATATAGATGAGATATTGAGTGTTCCTGGTATAGATGCAACAATTATTGGTCCATATGATTTGAGTGGGTCGCTTGGAATACCGGGGAAATTTGACGATAATAAATTTGTTGAGGCAATCAATGAATACAAGAGAGCTTCAAAACAACATGGAGTCCCAAGCGGTATGCATGTTGTCAATGTAACAAAAGAGTCAATACGTGATGCAATAGATTGTAGTTATGTATTCATTGCGTTGGGAACAGATTGCTTGTTTATATGTGAATCTGCTAAAACAGCTTTGAATGTGTTAAAAAATCAGGATACTAGACATGAGTGATTTTAATTGTATTATACCTGCTAGATTTGCTTCTTCACGATTTCCTGGCAAACCATTGTGTGACATTGCTGGTAAGACAATGATTAATCGCGTCTATGAATCTGTTACCAAATGGACTCACTGGCAACAAGTATATGTAGCGACTGATAGCAAGGAAATCGTAGATGCGTGTGAAAAAGATAATATCCCTTGTCTAATGACCGGTAGCCATCATTTAGATTGTTTGGACCGTGCAGCGGAAGCAGTTGATATTTTGGAGTCCAGGGGGGATAGATCAGACAAGTACATAATTATTCAAGGAGATGAACCCTTATTTAATGTAGAAACTCTTAATGTAGATTTAACTCCTTCTATAATCAATTTCTATACTCATGTACAAGATAAAAACGAACTATATGATGCTAATGCTGTAAAAGTTGTAGTATCAGAAAATCAAAGAGCTTTATACTTTTCGCGGTATTCGTTGCCCTATCATGATCCGAAAACCAGACGTAGTAGTACTATAGATCTTGTAGTATACAAGCAAATAGGGGTATATGTTTTTACTGGTGAAATGTTGAGAACATATACAGGGTTATGTCCTTCTTATCTTGAAAATATAGAGGGAGTAGGTCTCAATAGACTTTTGGAAAAAGATATTGATGTATTTATGAGATATACTCCTTATGACAGTATCAGTGTAGATGTCCCAAGTGATAGAAATCGTATTTTGGAGTTACTTGAACAAGGAAAGAGAACATGAAGGATTTAACTGATATCAAAGATAGTTATGTAATGATTATTGGTGCTGGTTCTACGATAAAACGTAATCGTGATAAGATATTGAGATTTATTAATAAAAATGATGTAATTACTATTGGTATCAATTACATGACCAGTGTAGTATATCCAGATTTACATCTTTGGACGAATAAGAAGAGATATAGAGATTTGGGAAGTTGTATTAATTCTACAAAATCTACGATGTTATTTGGTAATAATGTTCCCAAAAAACTAATTAGGAAACATCATAATGGCAAGTATATAATTATAACATATGTAGATGAAAGAGGTTGTAAGCTTAGATATGACGATGGTATTGTATATGGGGATTTTAGGACTGCTGGAGCATTAGCAATTATGCTTGCTCATGTTTACGGTGCTAAAAATATTAGTGTAGTTGGGATGGATGGTTTTACGCTACATTCTCGAAAAGAATTATTAAGAGAAAAGAAAAGTCATCACTGTTATGGGAGAGGATATACGGATGATGCTAGTTGGGAAAAATGCAAATATAAAGATATTCTAGTAAATAATGCTCTACATAAAATGAAAGATTATGGAGTTGAATTTGTTATTCTTACTCCAACTAAATTTAAAGATTTTTATCGTCCTGAGTGCTTGATATGACTAAGATAATCCAAGTTACTACCTATCCGTTTGGCACTTGTAATAAACTTACCAGGGATATTTTGCAAAAGACCGGATGGGATGTACGTTATAATCCTTATAAACGACGGTTGAAACCTACCGAAGTCAAAGATTTAGTAACAGATGCATACGGTATTATTGCTGGTACAGAACCATATACTAAAGAAATTATTGATTCATGTAAGAATTTAAAAGTATTGTCCCGTGTTGGGGTTGGTTTCGAAAATGTAGATATTGAGGCATGCCACAAACGAGGGATAATAGTTACTTATACTCCAGAAGCCCCAGTACAAGGTGTAGCAGAACTTACTATGTGCCAGATTTTAAATCTTTTGCGAGGGGTTTTGATCTCTAATAATTCGGTGCGTGATAAAGAATGGAATAGATATATTGGTTTCCTTATTAGTGAGGTTAAAATTGGCATATTGGGAGTAGGTAGAATAGGAGGACGTTTAGCAAAAATGTTGCAACCATTTGCACCTCAGCTTTATGGTTGTGATATTGCTATCAATAAACAATTGGGAGAGCAATACAATATAAATTGGTTATCGCATGATGAATTATTCAAAACTTGTGACGTAATTACGGTACATGTTCCTTTAAATGATGAGAATTTTCATCTTGTCGGAACAAAAGAATTTGAAAAGATGCAACCTGGTAGTTTTTTTATTAATTTATCACGAGGACCAGTTGTAGATGAAGTAGCTTTGATAAAACATTTAGAAAGTGGTCATCTTTCTGGTGCTGCCTTGGATGTTTTTGAACAAGAGCCGTATATTGGCCGTTTAACTGAGTTCAATAATGTTGTTTTGACTGCTCATATAGGTGCATCTGCACGTCACACTCGTTTTCTTATGGAACTAGGGGCTGCTGAAGATTGTGTTAGAGTATTATCAGGCTTAACACCATATGATGTTATTGAGTAGCTAAGCCTTTATCTGAAAGGTATATAGTGACACAGATATCGAATATAGTAAGAGGAAAAGTTTGGGGTAATACGTCAATGATTTTTTCAAAAAATAATGTTGAAATCTCTCGTATCGAAATCAAGAAGGGCGGATTTTGTTCAAAACATAAACATGATCATAAATTCAATTTATTTTTTATAGAAAACGGAAAACTATTAGTTACTATCTATAGAGAAGATTCTGGTTCCGTAATAGAAGATAAAACCGAGGTTGCATCTGGCGGTATAACTTATGTAGAACCAACACTATTTCACTGTTTTGAAGCTTTAGAAGATACAGTGGCATATGAAATCTATTGGGTGGAAATAGAAAAAGAAGATATTATCAGAGAGACAGTAGGAGGAATGAAGAATGTCTGATATAGATTTTGCAGTTATCTTATGTCTATCCCCATTAGAAAACGTTCCAAGTATTAAAGAAGAAATTCTATCTATGGAAAATGTAACTTATTTTCCTTATGCAACTAAAATAGATGTTATTCAGTGGATTAAAGATCATCCCGGTTGTTCTATTCTGTGCAACCCAAATTCTATGACCTACAGACTTGATAAAACTATTCTATCAAGTAATGTTGTCGCTATTAGTACTGCATCTACAGGTTTAGACCATATTGACCTTGATTTGTGTAAAAGTTTGGGGATTCAAGTATTCTCTTTATTTGAAGATAATATTTTGCAGGATATAAGTTCTACAGCAGAAATGTCTTTTGGTTTAATGATGGCTTTGATTAGAAATATATTGTTTAAAACCCTCTACTCGCTCCATCATATTTCTCATATTCAGGCTAGTAACTGAAATAACAACATTACCATTTCCTCCAAGGAATAGGATTACCTGCTTTGCCATTTCTATTCCTGCCTGGTAGTTGTCTGTGACAATAAAAGTTAAACGTTCTGAATCAGGACAGTCGGTATCAAAACAAAGAACTGGTATTCCATGCATTATAGCATCATTTATAGTTGGTACCAGCTTATCTTCGTCTACTGCCCCAATCGCTATTGCATCTACTCCCTGTTCAATATACTGCTCAAGGATTTCGATTTGTTCTTCTGATGACTGATTATAAGGCCCGGTTATTATTAGATTAATTCCATCCATTTTTTCAGCTTGTTCCCTTGCACCGCGACTTGTATCGCTAAAAAAGGGGTGAAGTACTGGATAAATAATAACAAATTCCTCTGCTTGCAGCGGGGACATTACTATTCCTAATAAGATGAATATATAGATTATTTTCTTATTATAGGAAATAAACATATGTC
>SDBV01008957.1_pt1 | contig 13388 bp, 11 predicted proteins | sample 2277081 | NCBI WGS metagenome assembly SDBV01 (sample SAMN10402039, study PRJNA504765) | marine sediment metagenome | isolation source: marine sediment core GS10_PC15, 223 cmbsf | place: Arctic Ocean: Southern Knipovich Ridge | collected 2010 | reverse complement strand
AGCTTCCTGTTTATTTTCTGCTGCCATACTAATGGCAGGATTGTAAGGATCGTAGGTCTGAATAAGAACCAGACCATCCGGAGTGTACCGTCCAGCCCTTCCGGAAACCTGCATAATAAGGGAAAATGTTCTTTCTCCTGCCCTGAAATCAGGGAGATGAAGTCCACTATCTGCCAGAATAATTCCTACTAACCTGACTCCGGGGAAATTCAGCCCCTTGGCAACCATTTGGGTACCAAGAAGAACGTCTATCTTATGTTCCTTGAAATCCTTAAGAGTTTTTGCGAGGGAACCCTTCTTCTTCACAGAATCTGAATCCACCCTTGCAATCCGTAGATTCGGAAAAAACTTATTAACCTCATCCTCAACCTGTTCGGTACCAAAACCCGAATACCCGACATCCAAAGAATTACATGAAGGACAGACATCTACAGGTAAATATACAGAACCGCAATAGTGGCATATCATTCTGTTTGTATTCTTATGATATGTCATGGATACGGAACAGTGTTTACATTCCATATCCCAACCACATGACTTACAGTGAAAAAAATAAGAAAACCCTCTACGGTTAAGAAAAAGTATTGTCTGCTTTCCCTGCTCATGGGTAATCTTCATCTCATTTATCAGCTCCCGGGAAAGTGGGCCACTGGAACCTTTCATATCAACGATTCTATTGTGGGGAATAGCTCCACCTGAAAGTCTTCGCGTAAGATTCAGCCGCTTTATTCTCCCCTCCTCCATCAACTGATAAGCTTCAACTGAGGGAGTAGCACTTCCCATGACCAATCTGGCAGATGTCAAACCAGCTCTTTTCATTGCAACCTGTCTGGCGTGATACCTCGGCACCCTACCGGATTTATAAGATCCCTCATGCTCCTCATCTATAATTATCAATCCCAATTTCAACGCTGGCGCAAATATGGCACTCCTGGCTCCAATTATCAGTACTGCATCTCCACTTCTGATTCTTTGCCACTCTACCAGTCTTTGAGAAGGAGTAAGCGCAGAATGAAGAATGGCAACCCTGTCGTTAAAACGGCTTCTTACCTGGCTCGTAAGCTGATGTGTAAGAGATATCTCCGGAACAAGATAAATAACACTCCCGCCTGATTCAATGACCCTTTCTGCAGACTGAAGGAAAACTTCTGTTTTCCCGGAGCCTGTTATCCCATAGAGATAGAGTAGCCTTTCATCAGATGCCGTAATAGCTTTAACAGCATCACTCTGCTCATCAGACAGTTCTCTCGGTATAATGCTGACAGGATCCTCTGTATCAAATGCCGGGATGCGGCTGTCTCTCCGTCCTCCCGGCAACATGGAAGATAGTGATTCGCCAAGAGAGCAAAAATACATGGAAGAGATCCAGTGAGCGAGTTCAATTTCAGCTTTTCCAAATAAGGTTTTTTTATCTATAACTCTTGTTACAGATTTTATTTCGAATTTTTCGACTGGTTTATCTGAGCTTTCAGATATTACAAAGCCAGTCAGAGATCTTTTTCCAAAAGGAGCTATCACTCTGAATCCGGTTGTGCATTCATTATTCTCTGTCAAATATGTAAAGGATGAGTTAACAGGAGTATTAAAGACCACCTGAATATATTTAGGACTGCTATTCATCCGGATTACAACTCATTTAGACTGCCAGTTATCCAGCCAGGTACGGACCCTCTTAAGATCTTCCCACACAGGTTTCCGGTACTCATCAGGATTGCGAAGTACCCCGCTGGGATGATATGTAGGAATAAGTGCTATACCTCTATAGTCATATATTTTGCCCCTAAGCTTACCTATGCCTACACTGTTGTTTGTCAACACCTGACTGGCAATTCTTCCTACAGAAAGTATCAGACCGGGATTCAGAAGCCTTATCTGTCTTTCCAGATAGGGGAGGCAGACAGACATCTCATCCGGTAAAGGGTCCCTGTTACCGGGGGGCCTGCACTTTACAATATTACCAATAAACAGATCCTTCTCTCTGGTCAATCCAATTGCATCCATCCACTTATCCAGGTACTGTCCCGCTTTTCCAACAAACGGCAGACCAGTCCGATCCTCCTCTTCTCCTGGACCTTCACCAATAATCATAAGGACAGGATCTTGTGTACCTCTCCCGGGAACAGTATTTGTCCTGGTTTCACATAATCTACATTTAGTGCAAACCGAGATTTCTTCGGCAATCTGATCCAGACTATCTGAGGTTATTTTAAACTGAGAATGTTTACTTTTATTACCCGTTACAAGATAGTCTGTTGTTAAGTTTAAGACATCCCAAAAATTTGCTAGTAATTTATCGTTATTATTCACTTCATCACCCTTTTGTAGGTTGCTTAGGCTGAAGGCTGTTAGGCTATTAGGAAGATTACCTAACAGCCTGCCTAATAGCCTTCAGCCTAACAGCCTTCTTAATAATATACCTTGTGAAAAAACAGACCCTTTGCCGGAGCAGTAGTGCCGGCCATGGTCCTGTCTTTACTCTCCAGAGCACGAAGAAATCCTGATCCTTTATCATCAGAATCAGCATACTTAAGTATAGATCCAACTATAGATCTTACCATTTTCCAAAGGAAGGCATTACCTTCAATCTTAAAGACCGTAAGGCCACCCTCTCTATAGAAAACTGCTGAATATATTTCTCTTACCCGGGATTCGCTTTTATCTCCGGCACTTGTAAAAGTTGTAAAATCATTAATACCTATGAGACTCCTTGCACATGCATTCAATGATTCGATTCCCGGGAAATTTCTAATTGGTGTACAATAATATCTGTTAAATACCGAATACCCCGAAGGATCAGTAAGATAGTACTTATAGACTCTTTTTTTTGCACTGAACCTGGCATGGAAGTTATTATCCACATATGTGCTCTTAATAACAGATATATCATCAGGAAGAAAGGTGTTTATCGCATCTTTGTATTTTAATTCAGATATTTCCAGGTCTGTATCGAAATGACAAACCTGTCCATTTGCATGAACACCTGAATCTGTTCTACCGGCAGCAGTTATCCTGACAGGATACTTATGCATCCTGGTAAGACCATCTTCCAATACCCCCTGAACTGTTCTTCCTTCATTCTGAATTTGCCAACCTAAAAAATGCGTACCCGCATAGGATAAAACAATCTTTAACCTTCTGCTATTCATCCTTTGTCCGTCGCTTAATTTCATCGCCAATGGATGAGTGAAGATCCTTCGATTTAGCCAGGAGAGCTTCAGGCTTGCTTCGGGAAGCTTTACCCATCCCAAAAATTCTTGCGACAGTAGTTCTGGCACGTTCAAGAGATTTAATTCTCTTTTCATCATCAGAATCAGGACCATAATAGTATTCAAGCAAGGCACTTACATAGAGAACTCCGTCGTAACCGTAATTCTTATCAAGATCCGGACCAAGACTTGTTACTTCTGTAAGAGATTCTGTTCCATCACCGTCATACTCGATAGAAAGGGTGTAGAAAAAACCGGCCTTTCTATAGAACAACCTGGCAAGATAATCATAGTTTTCATCCGGATATTTTCCATGAAGATCCATGAACAACCAGGCGGCCCTGATCGATGAAAGCCCCTGCTTTATTACAGGACTGAATTCATGAGAGAAATGGTCGTAGCACATCATTGCAAGATAATATGCAGCTGTGCCCTCATTCAGTTTCCGTGATTCCCTAAAATTTATTTCTTTAAAAATTTTCTCTATACTTTCGAAGCGAATCTTTTTATCATTATCTATTGCTGCAATAGAATCGTACGGAATCTCATTAAAATCAGCTTGAAAAGCTGCATAATAACATTCAGGACAAACTGTAACAGGATAAAGAATAGGATACACCTCTCCATACTTCTTTGAAGGTTGATAGTATCTGCGGAGTTCATCCGTAAGATCTCCAGCTATAAGTCTGCCCCTGCCTGTCCTTATATCCTCTCTGTGAAACTCTGCTTCACAGACAGGACATTTTATAGTCTCTTTGGAAAAGTATGATATTGAATTTACGGCAATATTATCCATTATTACCCCTCAATTATTACAACTGCTACAGCCGCTTCCTCTTCGTGGGAAAGTGACAAATGGACACTGGTACCGCCAAGTTCCATAAATGCTTCCAGAGCTGTCTCATGAAGAATAATATCGGGTTTCCCATTATGGTTGTTCTTAACTTCTATATCTGTAAGCTTAAGCCCGCTTAACCCGGTACCCAGGGCTTTCCCGAAAGCCTCTTTAGCAGCAAATCTGGCTGCGAGGGAGAGAATAGATGAGCTGCCTCTCGAAAAAGAGGCTTCAATCTCATTTTTATGAAAGTAACGACTAATAATTCCATCGATCCCATCCCAGTGCTTCATCCTCCCCACATTTACAAAATCAATTCCCAATCCAATTATCAAAAGAAAACTCCTCTGGGACTAATAATGGGTCCCCGACACTTCGTGTCGCCCATTTTATCCTCTACTGATTTATTTCTGTAATTTCAACTCTAATTTCTTTTGGCTCATAATTCAATACAAGAATACCAACAGGTACATCCGGAATTACAGGGAGATTATAACTTCCAGGCTTTATTAAAGTAGAACAGTCAACTGTAAACCTGAAATCGCTTGGAACATATTTCTCAAGTTCAAGCATTTTCCCCTGTATCTCCATGGTGTATATACCCTGGAATCCACCTATTTGAAATCTATTGTCCAGATCAAGAGTAATTATATCCACACCTGACATAGACCTTACTACCGATACTTCTTTAATGGAAGCTGAAAATTCCACAATATCCCCACCGGAAAAAGCTATAGAGGAGTCTGCCTTTTTAAGTCTGACTCTTGTACTAAAATCTGCAATTCTTGAACTGATATCTATATCTTCTGTGTGTATCTCTTTAAGATTTTCGATTTTGCTTCTGCTTCCGTATACCTCCACAGACGACGGGGTCATGAAATGCTGTATCAATTCATAACCTTTTTCAGGATAACCGATAACTATCGGAACAACTGGCAGGCTTTTCACCATCAATGATTCTAAAAGCAGATTAAGTTCTCTCGGTTCAACCCTTATCTCCAGAGGAGTGATTTCCATTGCAAAGCCCTTTTTCCTGATCTGAACAGGTTCTCTGAATCTTCCTTCCTTTCCATATTCAGAATAGTCAGCCAATGCTTCAATTTCATCTTCCAGAACAAGTTTTATATCTTCACCCCTTCCCTTAATTATAATTCTGACTGTTTCAGGGTAACTCCCGGCAGCAATGTAATTCTCATGAAACTGAACCACAAGAGGAACATTAAAGAACCTTTCCTCCAGGGATGAAAATCTATAAAAAACAAACAGAAGCACAGCTGCTACAACTGATATGATTTTAACCGGCCAATTATGAAGAATACGATCCAGAACTGCCCTAGTCTTCACTATCAACCTCCTCTATTTCGTCAGAACCCTCATCAGGGAAATTAAGGAGTCTGGTAAGACGTTTCTTCATCTCTTTTGTTCCAAGGTCATAGTACAGGTTTGCATCATACGACAGGGACAATGCTCCTGTTTCTTCTGAAACAACCAGTGTCACTGAATCCGTATCTTCAGCTACACCCAGAGCGGCCCGATGCCTGGTGCCGAAACTTCTCCTGATATCAACCTGTTCACTTAAGGGAAGAAAACATCCAGCTGAAATAATTTTCCCGCTTTGTACAATTATTGCTCCATCATGGAGGGGCGTATCATAACCAAAAATTGTAAGTATCAGGCTCGATGAAATTTCAGCATTGATCTTTGTTCCTGATTCTATAATATTTTTTATTCCTACTCTTCTGGGGAATACAATCAGAGCCCCACGTCTTCTATCCGAAAGAATTTCTACTGCATTTATAACAGTATCAACATGGAATGGTTTAGCATTATGAGAAAGTCTGAACCACTCTCCCCGTCCAACTCTTATAAAAATACTTCGAAGTTCAGGCTGAAATACTATCGCAATAATTATTACCAGAACTGTTCCCAGCCGGTTCATTATCCATAGTATTGTGTCCAGTTGAAAAATAAAGGCTGCCAGATAGAGAATACTAACTATAAAAGCTCCCCTGATAAGCTGGACGGCCCTGGTCTGAACAAGGATCTTATATACCTGGTAGATCAGAAATGCGAGTATAGCTATATCCAGAAGGGGCCTGATTAGATTTGTTACCAGCCATATATTCTCAAAAAGATCCATGTTGGTATTATAGATATGCTTTCATTTTATTTCAACAGACAGCTGTCTTCTTATTACCTGTTCCCTTTTATATTTTGGGCGTTTCCCCTTTCGTACGGAACAGGCATGCCTGTTCCGTACGAAAGGGGTCAGGCTTTCCGGGGGTTCCGTCGGTTATTGCATGGACGCCCACGCAGGGGCGTCCCTACAAAACCGACCGCCTGCGGCGCCCCTACAATCCTTAACGTTTTTCTTAATCAATCTGCAACCATGTAATATCTGTTGGAATTATTCCACATTGTATAACCTGATCCGCCGGCTTCCTTAATACCTTCAATCTGGACCTCAAGGTAACGGGTATACTCATCATACTCCATATTCAACTCTTTCCCTATCAGGAACGCCTGAACATAGGGTCGTATCAGAGCTCTGTTTTCTGTTATAATTCCAGCTCGTCGTGTGCCTTCGCTATAGATATATTTTGCCCTGTCAAGATACTCCATATCAGCCAGAAAAGAGGCGGGAAAATGGGAGGGGTAATACATAGGGGAAATAACGTCAACATAGTCTGCAAGCATCTCTATATTCTGGCCTATCCAGTTTCCCATACGGTACCAGGAGTTAAAACCATAAAGATCAGTACTAATTGGAATAAATATCTTTTCTCTTGCAACCCTCATAAATGATTCCAGAGCGTCAATTTTTGTCATTCCCGGCCTTTTATTTCTGTACTGTGCCGTACTCAGGTTCCCATCCGAGGGAAAGCGGATATAATCGAACTGGATCTCATCAATTCCGAGACTCTGCAGCTCCTCTGCTACAGCAATATTGTATCTCCATACAAATTCGGAGAAAGGGTCCACCCAATGTTCGTACTGCACCCAGCTTTCTTCTCCTGTTTCACTATCAGTTCTCTTTATCAAATTACCCCAGGGAGAATTCTTTTTAAAATCCCAGATTGCATAAGTATTATCTGAATAACGGTACAGCATGGGATCTTTAAAAACAACAATCCTTCCAATTACATAGATATTGTTCTCTTTAGCTTTTTTCAGAAGTAATGGAAGGTCAAATCTTTTCCTGACTGCACCAAGCGCTGCTGGAAGTGTCAGAGATGTGTTATAGGTAATTTTACCCTCGTCATCCTTCATATCAACAACCATTGAATTGAGTCCATGTTTTTTCATAAAATCAAGATGATTATCCAGTTCATCTCCGGATCCATGGAAAGAATTAACGTAAATACCTCTCATATCATCAGAACTTGAATTTCTTCCTAAATCTTCAGGCTTATCGACACCCCGATTGACTGCTAATAACGGTGTCACACTTTTCCAGGAATCATTTCCATACTCACTGTAGTAAAAGATACTGTCAGAGTAAATCCCCAGACCGTCTTCCCTGACATCAAAGCCCTTAATGGTACCTGAAGAGATTGTTGATGGAGTTAAAACAGGATTTAAACTGCTATCCTCGTAACTCCCACTATAAATACCACCTGAAAAACCAGCTGCAATGTAAACTTTGTCACTATCATATGGATCAATTCCAAGTCCCGAAATTTCTTCATAGAAACCTGCTCCCCTATACAGGGGTTTAAGATCAATGGATATTTTCTCCCAGGATTGTCCCCTGTTTTTAGTTTCAAAAATACCATTGAAAGAGGTTCCCAGGATAATTCGATCCTCATTTGCAGGATCGAGACTTACAGAGGTAAAGTAATTTGATCTTTTTACAGGCCCCCCGGTTTCAATTCTCTCCCAGTTCCATCCCCTGTCAGTACTTATAAATAGAGACGAAGAATCTGTAATTGCTATCCTGTCAGGGTCACTGGGGTCTACATAAAGAGAAGTAAGTCTCCTGTATTCATTGCCGCTAAATGGATAGACAATTTTTAAAGGAAGACCATTATTTCTCTGAATCCATGTCTTTCCATTATCATCCGATAGAATAAAACCCATAGATACAGTAATACCTATTATCTTACCATCAGACAGCATTGTATACTGAATGATATCCGGTTTTTCGCTGCTGCTGATTTGGCAGGGAATTAAAATAGATGCAATAAGAGAGAATGCAAGCGCGGGCCAAAAGTTGTTTTTCATAAGTAAGATCGTCCTGTAATCTGGAATTTGAGGCTGTCCTGTATCCCCGTTGTTCAGTAAAAGAATATAAGGCATAGGCTCTATTGCAATCTGGTACGAACCTAAGGCTCCTATCACAACTTGAGCCATAGAATTCAGCCTCGATTCAGTGGGATTAATCTAAGGGAAAGCCTGAATTAAGGAATACAGTATCAGAAACAGACTATAAGAACAATTCTCATTTTAACTTTTATTGCTGGTATTCAACTGCTAATACCGTAACAGGCCGAACAACCCAGTTGAGCTGCCCTGGATGCTTGGGCGAGCAACAAGCGAAGCTTGTGACCAGCCCTCTTTTTAGGGGATCAGTTCCAACGACTGTTCGACTGGGAGTTAATATTTAAGAAATAGGATTAAAAATAGATGATCTTTATTAAAATATACATATTTTCTCTTATTTCTTCGAATATTCTCTAAAACATCCAATACTCTTGTCAGGAATTTCCTGACATGACAGTGAATAAAAAGTGTTCTATGATGCTAACGGATGTTTGTGCATATTTTTTTTATGCTTCAACATTAGGTACAAATCGGATATACTTCGGAAAAAACGTAGTATTACAAAATCAGGTATTGACCTACACCGATCCAAATAACAACATCTGGACCCGTAATTACGATGAGATGGGCAGGCTTACCGAGATAATAGATCCGGAAGGAAATGTTACAACGAATGAATACACAACTTTAGGACAAATTGCAAAAACAATTACTCCCGACAATGCCCTCTGGGAACGATCCTACGACATGGCAGGACGGATAGCCAGCGCAACAGACCCACTTGGGGCTGTGACCAGCTATGGTTATGATGAAAGAGGCAGAGTCCTCTTTGAAGAAGACCCTATGGGAAGAATAGACACCTACACCTGGGACAGTCTGGGATGTCTTGCATCTACAAGGGATGGTGAGAACAGTGGTGTTGATTATACATACGACGTGGCAGGAAACAGAACAAGCGAAACCCAGACAGGAGGAACACCGTACCAGTATTTCTACGACAGCCGAAACCGCTTGAACCGGGAAGTAAACCGCCTGAATGACGAGAAGCTCTATGATTACTACAGAAACGGACAGATTAAAACAATTACTGACTTTAATGGAGATGTGACAAGTTTTACCTACAACGAAGCTTCCCGACTTGCAGTAAAAGAGTTTGAAAACGGAAGTAAAGAGAGCTATACTTATGACGGTATGGGAAATCTATTAACAGCAATAAATCCGTCTGCCGAACTCGAATACACCTACGATCCATTGGGACGCCTTACAGAGTCTATTGATCATTTCAAAGATCAGGTAATAAGCTATGGTTATGACCCGTCAGGAAACAGGACATCCCTTACCTGGGCAGACGATAATAGGACTACAACATGGGACTACAACACCCTGAACCTTCCTGTAACAATGACAGACCCCGAAGGGGAAGTAACACAGTTTACATACGACCCCATGGGCAGAGAAACAGCTCGAATACTGCCCAATGGAATAACAAGAGAGACAATGTTTAATGAAGCCGGCAGAATAACCTCCATAAGCCACACAGGTGGAAAAAGTAACGAAATCCTACCTGCACAGTTCTATGCCTACAACGATGCAAGACAGAAGGTACTGCAGCTTGATGAGACCGGCCGTGTAACAGCATGGGAATATGACAACGCAGGACGACTTGCAGAGAGTTCCTACGCCTTTGCAGGGGGAAAGAGTGTTACAGACTTCTGGGAGAGGATCTACCTGGGTGTTATCCCCGAGGATATTGCCAATGGAGTCCTAAATGAAACAGATACACTCACAGCAGAAATAGAAACATTAGTAAACTCAAACCCCATACTGGGAGAACTTGGATTTACAAACAAAAACTACATGGAAAACCTGGATGAAGCATACCTGGAACTTTCCAGTGTTTTCCCTGATCTAAAGAACCATGACTTTACAGCAGCAGCAAAACCCAAGAACGACTTTACCTTCAAGGCCAACTGGGGACACCTGCATAAGTTCCTCCCCGATGAGATAGATAAATGGTTCAATCCCGGACACATTGCAGATCTGTTGGAACAACCCCAGTGGACAGAAAGCTTTACCTATGACATGCGAGGCAACATAACAAACAAAACAAAAGGCTGGGGAGACATCTCCTACACCTACAACGCAGAAAACCAGCTTGTAAAGGCCGGGATACGAGAGTACTCTTTCGATAACAACGGCAACATGACAGCAGAATGGACAGGAGACCTTACAGCCACCTATGCATATGATGCGGAGAACAGACTGACAGAAGTAACAACCAACCACCAGGGCTTTATCGGAACACCCGGAAGCCTAATGGTCATGGGAATACTCTACAGTTATGACAGCCTCGGCAGAAGAGTAAGCCGTGAAGAGATAACCGACATGCAGAACGGAGACTACAGAGACAGATTCGGAAGCTCAGGAGAGCGAATGAGCTACCTCTACGACGGACTCTCCTTTAACATGCTTGCAGAAGGCCGAGACGCAAGCGGCATAGACACAAACGGCGGCTGGCACAGCACTACCTCCAGAGACTTTAAACCCACAAGCGAATACCTAAGAACAAACGGCAGGGTAATAACAAGAACAGATGTAACAACAGAAGGACATTCCCTGCTTGATTCATACTACGGCGGATACCTTGATAAGGGGTATTATATGGAGGACAGCCTGGGTTCTGTTATGGGAATAACAAACAGCAAAGGCAGTATAACAGAAAGCTACAGCTATGACTCCTTTGGAAGATTAACAGAAGGACGTTTTGATGATATAAACCGCCTGGGCTACAATGGGAAAAGAGTTGATCCTTTTATGGGAAGGTATGACTACGGGTTTCGAGATTATGATCCGGTACAAATGAGGTTTACTACTGTGGATCCGGTAAAAGATCAAAACAATTGGTATGCTTATGTCAATAATGATCCTGTAAACAAGATTGATTTGTGGGGACTGCAGGAGAGTGATCAACTAACAGCATCAGATGCAGTTTTGGGTATAACTGCTGGAACAGCAATAGTTGAAACTGTACTTAATGTTAGTGTCACAACCGTTATATCATCAGCAATCCAGGCAGCAGTATTTGCATCTCCATTATTGATTACAAGTGATGTTCAACATTCGAATATAACTATGGCTGTTAGTGATGATAACACAGGAGAATTGCTTGCAAAAAATCCTACTAAACTAAATAATGCTGATCAGATGCAACCTTATGACCCTAGTAATGGTCAATATATGCCTTCCCCACCACCAGGACCAGAATATTCAGCTGTTGTCAGAGGTGTAATTGGAGCAGCGAAAGGTTATATGGAAGCAAAAGGAGCTACTAATACAGGACCGCCTCCTTTAGGAAAAGCTGGAGAAATTGGCTATTTAATAGAACAATTTCTTGGAAATTTATAATAGAGGGTTTATCAAAAAACATATGAATTTCATGATTACTTATTTACTAATTGATCTTTCTCTAAAATTACAGGAGAGTTTATATGCATACTTTTCAGCATAAAGTGAAAACAACAAAAGCATTAGAAAATAAATTGAATTCATTTTTTAGAACAGGTGAAGTAGGAAGTTATTTTGTTATTAGTTTTAAAAACACTGAATATTTCATACAATTTGCAATAAATGGTTTTAAAGAAAATCATGTATATTTTGAATTTGGTCTACCTGAAAGAGATTGGTCAAGAAATAATTTCAATGCGTTCACTGATCATTTTAAAAATATAGGTTATGAAATTATGATTGATGAAAATATTAGTGAAAAACCTATTCGCTTTCTAAGAGTTAGATTTTGTGAAACTCTATTGAATGCAACTTCTAAATCTATGGAAGTCATAAATTTCTTTTTGAGTGCTTTTAATTTGGATAGAGTAAGTATGGATATTAAATTTGTAGGTAATTTCTATGGGAATAGAGTTTTTAATTCAATTGATGATACTTATACTTTATTAAAAAATAATCAACAACTAGGAGCTATAGGTAAATTCATATATAAGATATTAAAGTGGAGTACTAATAGAGATTGAAATATCCTTATACCATGCCGTAGCAAAAAATCAGAAGAGGCATGGTCTTATATAAAGCAACCGAATAACCCAGTTGAGCTGCCCCCTTTTTCGGGGGTCAGTTCCAACGAATATTCGGCAGGAATTTGTTGACCGGCGGCGGTGATGGTTGAAGAATATTTTAGATAAGATAATTCAAATAAATCTTGCCGGAGATGTCTGAAATATTTCCGCAAGTTTATGAGCATTTGCCTTGCTGATACCCCTTGTTCCCCTTTCCATTGCAGAGATATTCTGTTTTGCTAACCCCAATTTCACACCAAGTTCATTCTGGCTAATTTTTGCTCTTTTGCGATATCTTTTAAGAACAGCACCTGGCGTAGAGGCGTTAGAATGTTCTAAATACCATCCGGTTTTTGTAATATCAACAAAGTTTTCATCATCATTCAATAGTTCTACCCTGTCATAATTATCTGCAAGAAACTTAAGGAGTTTTTCAGGAATAGTATCACCCGAAATCTCAATATGGGGCTTTTTCACGACTGCCAACATAGTAAACCTCCAATTCTAATTTTTTATCTTCAATTATCTTCCAACACGCAACCCAGTGGTAAGAAATATGGCAATGGAATTCAGTCTTTTTACTGTTTAAGGGACTGAAATTTGGCCAGCCTTTTTGGATAGGTCCTGAGAATCTTAAATCCTCAACAAGATCATAAAAATCTATCTGCCTGGCATTCGGCATCTTTTTTATGCTTTTCAGAATTTTCTTTTTAATTCCAACAGTATACACTCTTGCAATGTAATACATAAATGATTACTTATCAAGATAATGTATAAAAAAAACTAAGCCAGATTTTTACTGGCTGTTATACTTGAAGGATCTTCGGTGGAGTTTTTCAGGTTACAGTATGTTTTTAATTTCAAATAATATATAGCTGGAACTAACCAGGCCAGGGAACTATTTCTAAAATTAAAAAGATACCCAACCCTTAAACCAGAAATTGAAAGATAATTTAGAAGCTGAGCTTCGGCAACAGGATTGATAGACTTTACAGCTTTAAGTTCCAGGATAAT
>SDBV01008956.1_pt1 | contig 13388 bp, 27 predicted proteins | sample 2277081 | NCBI WGS metagenome assembly SDBV01 (sample SAMN10402039, study PRJNA504765) | marine sediment metagenome | isolation source: marine sediment core GS10_PC15, 223 cmbsf | place: Arctic Ocean: Southern Knipovich Ridge | collected 2010 | reverse complement strand
TATCGACGCCGTTCTTGTCCTTGATGCCGGTGTTTTGCTCAAATCTAATGCCATCACTTCGATACGTCGCATGAAGTGAGAATTCCCACTCTGCATAAAATGTCTTCTGCTGCTCGCCGATATACGTGGTTACACAATCATTGCAATTCAATCGCCTCATATACTCAATGCAATTGTGAAACACCTTGACCGGATAGCAATTCTTACTCGTGGCCTGCTCTCTACTCGGCAGCCACAGATCTCCATCGTACACATATTGTTTACCGTCCCACGCTCGAAACTTAATCTCTCTCACCGTTTCCTCCTGAGACTCGCCATAATTGCGTTGATGCACAATGCAGCGATGCAGAATATGATGAGTGCCGATAGTGCGGTCATGGATTCACCTCCCTATGCCATGCGTCGTGCTCTTTCATAACATCTCGAAATTCCCGCATCGCCTCAATGTGCCACGGCGCGTCGTCACTCGTGTCGTAGAGCGTTCTCACTTCCGGGCCTTTCACATCACAATGCCAGCACCACGCACGGCCCCACTTATCTCCTTGGTCGGCGGGGAAGCTCATGCCGTCGGATCTTCCACATACCGGACACTGCTCTTTCATCCGTCAGCCTCTTGCAAGGGGGCTTTCTGGATCTTCATTCTTCTAAAGGCCATTCGGATTCTCCCTCTCTATCTAAACTAGATAAGCTATCTGTAGGATCTTTCCTTACACGCTCTTCGTCTTTCTTCTCTTCTCTTCTGTTCTGTTCTCCCTGTGACAATCTGAGACTGTCTGAGACAAAGAAGGGATTCTTCCCTATTTCGCGCGGATTGTCTGAGACTGTCTGAGACAAAAGAGACGCACGATGGTCCGTGTAATTCTTTATGAGTTTACGAATTGATTCCGACCGCGTTTGCGACGACTGTAAAAACTTGTAGATTTTAGGGCAGACGACGCGGCCGGAATTCGGCTGTATTTCCACCAAATTCTCCTGTATGAGAAAGTGCACAATCTCCTCGATCTTCGAAGTGTTGCCGTTGTAGAAGTCGGCCAAATCTTCCGCCGTTTCTTCGAGGTCGGGCATCGGATCTTCGGTCAGCAGTTGCTTTGAGATCCGTTCAAGAATTAGACAATACCATCCGTACCCTTCAACCCCGTGTCGTGCGATCAGGCGCTTGACGCGCTTGTCGTCGGACATGTCGGACATGTGCTTGAAGTAAAGCACGTTAAAATAATTCCCCTTGTTTAACGCTAGACAAATCAACCTGCGCAAATATGAGGTTTTCCGGCGTTTCGAGCGTTGAGAAAGCACGAAAGGTGGAAGATCCGTCACCATTCGAGAGACTGTTCCCCGGTAGAACCCCTGCATTTTTTGTAATGAACCGATTAAACCACAAACGAAATACGTTTAAGTCTAGCAATTTCCAAGAAACTAAGACATGCTCATCTGGACCAGAGAAACCGTAAAATAAATATTGCCCCCATCCCTCAATAATTTTTGATAATTCGGTTTTAATGCCAGATGGTCGCCCTTCCCTTATGGTGAAATCATTTGGCCAGTTCTGATAGAATTCAAAGTGCCGCACTCGACACGCAACTCTTACCGCATCCAGCTTCAAGACTATTAAATCCGTGTTACGTTGTTGGTCTTCCTCAATCGGCGCCTCCGCAATTAAATGTGCGCCTATGATTTTTTTAATCTCGGGTAAGAATCGATCTGACCACCGCTTATCTTGCTGCCATTCCTTCACGATTCGTTGCCCCACCCATCGAATCCAGGGATAGAACGCCGGTTGAAAATATCAATTCTTTTTCCTTTCGTGACTCGTTCGACCATTTCATAGAACTCTAAAGGTTTTGCACTATGTCCCGCACGGGGCGCGGAAAAACACGTAGAGAATTGTTTCGTGTCGACGAATACCGGTTTACCAATCCGCCCGTATAGGCAGAATTCGCAATTGTATTGCGGCAATCCTATCGGCTGGAATCCACCTGGTTTGTGCCATACGAAAGTGCAGATGTACCTCGCTTTCCATACCCCCAAGATGTCAAACGCATTGGGTAAAAATCGGTGAGTCGTCCATAGGAACACATGACAATCATCCGCAACCGGCAATTCAAATTGTCCGATCTCTTCGATCGTCATCGTCGGATATTCGATAGCCGCATATTCGTCGCTTTTCTTATTCATCACGACATTGGGGGATTGGTTCGGCCGCGCTTCTCTGTCAATCTTCTCCATTGGCCATGGTGGGTCTATGACAACTACGTTGTATTTCCCTTCCGGCGGTTCTATCACAGTAAGTTTTTTGGCCTCATTGTACAGGTACGTAAAGGTTATTATTTCTCTCGCTTGTATGAGCGCTCGCACCTGCGCCTTTGGTAACGTCGCAAGTAGCATCCAGCGGGACGCTTCCTTCCGGCCTTCGGCACCGTCGAAGCCGTAGTCACCGAGTGACAGCGTGTCACGCGGTACGGTGGTAGGCGTGTCGCTTTGTTGTCGCCTTGGCAGCTTCTTCGGATCTTTCAGCAACCGGCCCGCCTTCCAGCGCGCCCAGACCGCATGCGTTATGATTTGCTTGTGTACTTCTTTTGGTTGCTTCGTTTTTCGTGCCGCCGTCAGGGCAAGCACTGCCAGGGCATCACGGCTTTTCAATTCTTGAATGTCGTCAATGGCCGTTATTTCACTTTCTATTGAGTCTACTGGTATTAGTTTCACAGATCCCTCCTAAAAAACAAATGGCCTCCACGAGTCGGCTGGACGTCTCAATACGTTGAGCTGGGAGAAACAACGCACAAAACTGACCGGCCCGTGAAAGCCATTAATTTTTTCCCACCTTTTCTTTCGCCGGATTCCAGTCGGCATATCGCCATTCTAAACTACTCTCAGCGAAATTGCAAACAAAAAAACGGAGGCGGCAAGGAGGGGAAAGGAGATAACCCCCGATCCCTGGCAGGATCGTTCCTCTTGGATATAGCCGCCTCCGCATAGGAGGATAGAATGAACTATCACACCCAAGATACCATATCGAAAAGAGTTTGACAATACCATTGCATAGATTTATTATCACGACAGGAGGACTGAATGAGTCAAAAAATTGAGAAGATTTGCGATGTGTGCGGGGCAATACGTACGGCGGATAGTGGCATATGGTGGGGCGCCGAGCTTAAATTCCAAGAGTGGCAAGTTGGGCAGAGTGATATAATGCTCGCAAGGCAAAAGCTCGATGTGTGCTCGAAATGTTGCAAGAAGTTGCGCGAGGTATTGAATCTCGGTGATTTCTCCGGTGGCGAGGCGGGCGATATTATGCATTCCACCGGCCCAGATTGGTTTGGCACATGAACATCGAAACAACAATCATTTTTCGCTTTACTTGCGAAAATCTCCATTGCGAAAAGAAGCATAGACACGTAGATGGCGAGGTGTGGCACTACGTGGAGGTAGTCACCGGGAGCCAATCCGATAGACAGACCCATACATTCTGCGACCCCAGGTGTGCCGAAGACTGGCTTTTTGATGAAAATGCCCCGCATAGGACAAGCACATGAGAATAGAAATCATCAAGTGTGATTGTTGCAACCGAAATATGAATATAGCGACGGTCAATGTGACGCTGCAAATGGGAAGCGCTACGAGACGCGACTTGGAGTTTTGTCCCGAATGCGGTGACAGAGCAGTGAAGCTCCTCGGATTTCATCATGATTGCAACGCCATTTTAAGCACTGCGCAGGGCGCTTGGGGAGGTAGGGGTCCAGTAGGCGGCGGTCGGAGATTCCCAGACGAACCGGCTGCGGGAGCCATGCAAAAACTCAAGGAGATAAAAATATGAACATAGCAAACATTCTCATCACGCTTGAATTACCGAAGACAAACGTCACCGATGAGTTCGGCGCGGCCCGTGACTGGGCGCTCCCCGGTGCTTTCGACCCCGACACAAACCGTCCGGGGTGGCATCCCGATGCGGGCTATCGGCCCGTGCATTACGGCGTGGACTATTCCGGACTCGAGACGCACGAGGTGTTTTCTCCCGGCGAGGGATTGGCCCGGTACGACAAAGAGCACGACATGATCACCTTCATTCCCACGGCCCACGGCACGCCCGCCGACGACATAGTGATTTATCTGCGGCATGTGGTGACTACCCATATGTCGGGCCCATTCGAAATATCGGGCCCACTCGAAAAGGCTCCATGGGCGTGGCTCCGCGTCGGCAAGGGCGAGAGTATAGGCGAGCTCAGAGAGGGCGGACCCTACGCGGCGCATCTACACTTCGAGGTCGCGGTTTCCCTTCGTGCGTATAACGATCTCACGGCGTGCTTCATGCTTTCGAAGCGCACTTTCTCATTGCATGATTTCGGCCTGAAAGCGCTCGACCGGCGAGGCATAATCCCGGACGATGCGGTCGAGCGCGTGGATGATCAGATAGAGAGCGATGAGATTTTGTGCATCGAGGAGAACGCCGTTCACCGGAAGAGGCTACCCAGATATAAACTGACATGGCACAACTACCTTGGGCGCGATACCGCGGTGATGGTGGATCCGTTGAAAGTGATCGGTTGATATGCCGTTGAATCCGCAATCCGGCAACATGTACCCGTTCGTCACTCATACCTGGAACCCGATCAAGGGCCGGTGTTCGCACGACTGCGTGTATTGCTACATGAAGCGATTCCCTCAGAAACCGATACGGCTCGATGAGCGGGAACTGCGGACGAATCTGGGCGAGGAGAATTTCATCTTCGTCGGGTCGAGTACGGATATGTGGGCGGAGGATGTGCCGAATGAATGGATCATACAAGTGCTACTTGCGGTCCTGGATGCTCCTGACAATACCTATCTCTATCAATCGAAGAATCCCGAGCAGTTTATAAAACTCGGAGCTGTGGCAGATGAAATCTACGGCACGACGATCGAGACGAATCGCATAGATTACCACGAATCGAAAGCGCCGGACGTGTTCGCTCGGGCTCAGGCAATGCAGAAACTCGCGGACGACGGCCATAGAACCATGATCACCATCGAGCCGGTCATGGACTTCAACACCGACGTCCTGTCTGCAATGATCAAGCGCTGCCGTCCCGAATGGGTGAACATCGGCGCCGACAGCAAAGGACACGGACTTCCCGAGCCGTCGCCTGAGAAGCTGCGGGATCTTATCGGCGCCCTCGATGAGTTTACCGAGGTGAAGCTGAAATCGAATCTCGATCGTTTGCTGACTACCGGGCGCGGATAAACGCAAAGAGTACGGTATGGACGGTAAAGCAGAATCAGGGTGGGTTGTAATAACTATTCTCCTCGTGGCGATGTTTTTGACATTTTCAATTGTTGGCATGATAAATACTATTGGTAAAACCATGCGGTTTATTGATTATCACCGCTACGATATCTTAAATGTATCAGAACCGTTATTGGAGAACGGGATAGAAAAAATCACTGTAGAACTCGGTAGATTTGTAATCGAAAAGTAAACGCAAGGACGAGTGGCGGAATGCAGACGCTATCGGGGTAATGCAAATTGGCGCACACCCGAGAGACAGAGCCTGTCGTGCAGGTTCGAATCCTGCCTCGTCCATTGCCGGTATAGCCAAGAGGCGAGGCACCGGGTTGCAGACCCGAGGACGTAGGTTCGAGTCCTACTACCGGCTGATTTTGATAGCATGGAGGATGGAATGGCAGATGATTTGAGAGAACGGTTTGCGGCCTATGCGCATGATGCCTGGTCGGGGTGGATGCAACATATGTTTCGCCGTAATGCGAACCCAGTGGATACCTGTCTGGTCATTCCAAAAGGTCTTTCTGAGCGATGGTACCGGCTTATGAACACTCCATATGCGCAACTTACGGAAAAAGAGAAGGCATCTGATCGGGTTGAGGCAGGCAGGATGATAGCAATTGTCGATGCGACACACATAGAACTCGAGAAAGAGGTCGCAAAGCTGCGGCGGGCCTTACAACGCCGCGACAAACGCATCCAGGAACTAGAAGGGAGCCAATTCTATAAAGTGGAGGTTGTCCACGAACTCCGTCCGCTCGGCGTAGTCAAAGGATGAACTCATGGCGAATAAAATATGCGTGTATCTTTTCATTCTTGTGCTTATCCTTTGTCTTGCCTTCATCGTCTCTCTGGCCCTCCGAGTTGAAGGGCTCAAAGGACTTGTTGGGTTCCGCGATAGCCGCATCGAAAGCCTTGAAAGCGAACTTAATAGCGCTGAAAGAGGGATCAGAGACGCGAAAGAAAATTATCTCGCGCTTAGAGACGTACTTATCGGAGTCCGAGCAGAGCGTGACTCGCTTGTCGAGAGCTTTGGAAATATCCGACAAGCGATTGGCGAGTGGGATCGCAGCTTTAGATTCAGCAACGACATCATTGCGGAAAGCATCGTCCTTGTCGACGCAATTATCGAGGTCCTTGCGTATCTGGAGGGCATTCGTATTTATTGAGGCGGTGGTTATCACAGGGCTGGTAATTCGGATATTGTTTGGGTTATGATATAGAGGAGGTGGAATAATGACTATGGGAGATCGCCCAAACTGTCCGGGATGTGGCAGAAGTACGCGCCATGGTACCCGCAGCCATGTGGGCCTCCATACGATTCATCTCAGTGGCCGATACCATTGTTTGATCCCCCGTTCAAGGTGACTTAGGCATGAAAACCATTACCAAGGCAATTTACCTTTTCTGTCTCTTCTCGTTGGTGTGCGTGCCTATCTACATGTGGGCCATCACGAAAGGCGCGATCGACATGTCGGGTCTCGGTGGCTTCGCCGCCGGTGCCGGTGTTTCCATGGGCGTCCTGACCGGAGCCATGGCAAGCAAGAATTTCTCGAAGAATGGCACCACGCCCCCACCTTGACTGACAGCCATGATTGCATTATGTTACCATGTATGACTAAAGCAACGACCAAGAACGGGAGGCGTAGACCGCCCGAAAAAGACCGATACAGCGAGCGCGTGGTAACACTATTCACTCCCGGTGAATTGAAACGCATTGACCGTTTCAAGACGGCGAAAAAGATCCGGCATCGATCCGACCTCTTTCGAAACGCGGTATTGAATCAGGTTGAACGGTGGGAAGACTCCCAACCGTAAGCGAGTCCGATACTCAGATCGCCATAGTCGATCTCCTTTCGCTTCTTTCACGACAACACAATTTTATCTTTTTCTCGGTGCCGAATGAGTCCGCGATGAAGGCAAGGAGAAAAGATAAAGCCATTTACGCTCTCATCAATCTGCTAAAAAAAATGGGCCTCATACCCGGGGCGTCAGATCTCGTTATCGGGAAAGCCGGCAGGGCTTATTTCCTTGAGGTCAAGCGGCCCGGAGAAAAACAGACAAAAAATCAGATCATATTCGAAGCATGGGTAACAGCCGCTGGTTTCGAATATGAAATTGCGACATCTGTTGACGAAACACTATCCTACCTCAAGACCTGGGGCATCATTCCTTGACAACACAGATACATGGCATTACCATGTATGCATGACACATTTCAAAGACTCTGAAGGAAAGGCATATTGCGGTGCAACCGACGGCGATAGCGTAGACGGCTTCACCACGCCCGTGATTTTTCTCCAGCGCTTACGCCGCCATGCGATGCTGTGCCGACGCTGCGACATGGCATGGAAGGACAGGAACGACGAAGCCGCGCGAGAGTCCGTTACGAGGAGGGAATCATGAGCGAATGGAGATGGCATCGATACATGGCGGCGTATGACGGGACTCTCAGCCTACGAGAAGAGAGTGATATCATGTGGAGCGATACGGCGTATCCGTTTTGTGACGTAAAAACACTCGCCACGCAAATACGCCCTGCAATACGAGCCAAGCGGAACAGGATACCACGGTGTGATTTGTGTGGGATGAAAGTCCCTCACCATGAACGCGGGTGCTTCAATCTGCCCGAAGTAAAAGCGCGAGTATTAGCGGAGGCAAAGTCATGAGCTGGACAAAATACACGGGAGACAACCCGCCGACAGAAACGACGAAGTGGCTAATGATTCATTTTGACGTAGGCCCCGCTGCGGTGTATGCGCCCGGATGGGAATGGGTGTACGTGAAGCACGCTGTAATAGCGTGGATGTATCTGGAAATACCTCCCTACGAACCCGAGCCTGATACGCCGAATGAGATATGGATAGACAAGTGGTCTGTTCGAGGAGGCCGAGATACGTGCGGTACGTGGTACAACAAGCAGGACGAAAACCACCCAATGCCCAAGTACATCTGCGCCGATCCGGCAGAGAAAGACGACCAGGCGGGAGATTCGAGAACTGATAGGGAGTTTGCTGACGCATTATCTGATGAGATAGACGAGAAGCCCGAGACTGCCGACAGGTGGTGGTGCTGCGAGTGTAAAAGGTTTGTCGAGGAAAGTCACCGGTGTGAACAGTGGGCTCACGTACATAAGATTCATGATGGCATCATAGCCGCCCTACACACCGAGTGGGCCATGGAAAACATCCACAGCCCGGAAGAGCTTGCCGAGATAGACTCCGAGTCGTGCGTAGGGGATACGGTGGAGGACTCGACAACATCTTCGGCGATTCCCGTCGATGAGTTATCGGAGTTTTCTCCGGAGGCGCAGGAGAGCATCAAGCGAGGGCTGACGGAAGAGGGTAAACCGAAATACACGGACGGCATCCCCGCTGCCTTGAGAGAAGCAGAAGAGAAAGTAATAGCCGACGACCCCCTCCCCCCGTGCTGGTGCGGTGCGGAGGCGTGGGAATCTTTTACTGTGATGCCGAGCAAAAACCGACGGCAGCATATCCGGTGCATGCACAACGACGGGCATGCTCACGTATATGGGTATTCAGGGAGTTGTGCTCAAGAACGGTGGCGCAAGTTACGCGGCGAGCGGTGGGTGACGGTAGACGGAGACGGCATATGTGAATGTGGCGCCGACGCAGACCTCGGCATAGTACTGCGAGATACATTGCATTGTCGAGGCTGCGGCGGCAGGATCAAGCGAGGTGAGGGATGACCCACCTCGACGCACTCATCGTAGAAGGGATTCGGTGTCCGTGTGGCGGTTGCAATGGGATAGGGGCTGATGTATGATTACTACATGCACCGGATGGCTACCGGAGCAAAATACGTATGAAGCGAATACGGCCATGATGTTTAATGGATTTTTCATACGGTCCATTACCGGGTTAGCCTCCGGTCATCATGGCCGTATTTGTTGTTGGATGACAGACATGAAACTAATACCTCTGCTACACGGGCTTTGCACAATTGTGGATGATGAAGACTACGACAGACTAAACGAGCATCTATGGTTTGCCGTCAAGAGCGGCAAGGGAACCTTCTACGTTCTGACGCACATAACGGGCGAGACAGGCAATAGACAAAATCTCACTATATCTCGGATGCTTCTGTCTCCAGGTCCGGGTGAAATCGTAGACCACATAAACGGGATTACGCTCGATAACAGGAAGGAAAACTTACGAATATGTACGCTAAAAGAGAACTCTTGGAACCGGCGAGGGAAACGTAATACATCGTCCAAGTACAAAGGCGTCCATTGGCACAAGACAAACAAGAGCTGGCAAGCCGGTATCATTCTCAACGGTAAATATACGCACTTGGGTAGTTTCGCGGACGAAGACGAAGCAGGGGAGTCGTACAGAATGGCGGCTATGAATATGCAGGGGGAGTATGCATATGAAAATCGTTAATGTGCTCGTAGAGAACTATCGCAAGACAGACATAATTTGCCCTCTATGCGGGCATAGCAAGAAGGTTGCTATTGAATTTAATGAAAACTCAAAGGATTGGTGGGTCGCGTGTATCGGATGCGGCTACGAGAGCGCACAAGCCAAGACACCAGAAGAAGCGATAGCAAAGCATTATATCCTCACCGGAGGCCCTGTGCCGGGAAAGATAAAACCGCCGTACGAACACGCCGTACTCCTCGACAATGCCGAACGACTTGGATACGACAAAGAGAAAAGCAAGTGGTTCGGGTGGGTCAACTATGAACGAAAGCCTATTTCCAGCACACCGGTACAATGGTGGTTCTATCCGATACATCGCACCACCCCCATCATCACCGATTGGCTCAATACACCGTGGGAGGCCGACGCATGAAAAAACATGAAGCGGATTACATCTACGAAGTGTGGCGGAGCGGCGGAAATCCTGACGCAGTAGACTTAGACGATATTCCTGAAGAGTTCGATTGGGTATTGGATGAACCGCAACCGCAACACTTACCGCAGCCACCGATAGAGGAGGCCGACGATGAAACTCATTGACGGCAAGTACTACCCGGAGAACGCGACACAGGCGAGTATGTTTGTTGGGAAGCGTTATGAATATCTGATTCTAAATAGTACACCCGATGCTTGGCAAAGGAAATTAACGTATCGTCTGTTTCTATCCGACATTTCGCGACATGGGCTTGTTAATATCCGCTTCCCCCTCTCAGCCTTAGCCGAGGTCTGCGCAGCGAAAGAGGGCATGCCGGTATTTTGTTGGGACGCTACATTTAACGACGAAGGTGATCCTGGATATTCTGCCAGCGTGAAATCGATGAACGTGGTGGGGTGGCATTTCCTTGCCGCAAACGCCATAACCATCGGGCTAAACGTAGGCGAATTGCGAACGCTGATGGAGGCGATAGCCAAGGAGGAGAGTGGTGAGTAGCGGATGGGAATGTCCGAAATGTCACAGAATTAACGCACCGTGGATGGATGGATGCCCACGATGCAACAAACGGAACAACAGACAACAGACGAGTGATTGGGTAAGCGAAAAAGCAGCTAAAGCTGAAGCCAAACGAAAACGCCAAAAGCAAGAGGAGGCGAGCGGTGAATAGACGAAAAGTTACGGTTTGCGCCGAGTGCTTGCGGGCGAGTTGTTGGGAAGGTGTCTTGATGTGCGATCTCTCGGCGAATGCAAACACAATGGAATTGCCTAATTGGGCGCTGGAAAAGCTCGCGCTTGAATCGCCGGACTATTGGGAGGACCACGACGATGGCCGCTGACAAAGGTAAGTACGGCACTGACTGCACGAATTGTCCCTCGAATCTCATGGGTGACTGCTACGAGGACGACTGCCCGATAAACTATCGTGCGCAGGATCGAGACATGACCGCCGACGAGATACAAGCCCTGCTTGACGGGGCTACGGATAGACCATGGGCTGCTGACTCGTTGCCTCCTTGCCGGATATGGTCTTTTGAAAGCTACGAAGTTGCCCAGTGTAATTCCGTAGATGGTGGCATCTTTCTTTACGATGCGAAAACAGCGTGCGCTAACGCCAAACTCATCGCCGCCGCACCCGACCTCGCCCGGACCGCGCTGGCTGATAAAAAGCGCATAGTCGAACTGACCGAACGGCTGACAAACTATCGCGACGGGATAGGCGGAGCGTTGGCGATGGTGAGGGAATACAGAAGGGACACCGACGAACCAGCAAACAGCGACAGGGCAGAGATTACAGTGCTATGTGAGCGCATCGCCAAACTCGAAGCTATATTGGACGGCGACCCAAACCAAACAGAAACGCTGGAGACACGACGCGCGTGGAGACGTTCGGCAGTCAAATATGCTGATAAATGTGACACGCGCATCGCAGACCTCGAAAAGCAAATAGAAACTTTAACAACCATCAGCGAGTTAAAAGAATCCCCCGAATATTTTGAGGAGGCCGCGCGACTCAATTTCGCCGTACTCGAAGCCGAGCGAGACGACGCGCGAGACATGACCAAATATTGGCGGGTAGAATATACAAAACTCGAAGCCACACTCGCGGCAGAGAAAGGCCAGTGGGAAATACTAAAAGTAGAACTTACGAATTGGATACAAACCGACGAGCCAAACTCAGAATCTCAGGAAGCCGTTCGGTATGTAAGAGATGTACTCATGCCAAAGGTTGAAGTTGCACTCGCCGAGGAGGAGACGTGATGACACCTTGGGAAATTGAAGTAACACAGAGGAATAATCAAGAAGTAATCTTGCGGTTGGTGAATACCCAAACAGGGGAGATTCGTCAACTGAAACTCACCCTTAAAAGACTCGCCATGCTTCTCGATATGCTGAATGAGTTTTGGGAGGAACTATGAGTGACCAAACAAGTCAAGCAACACCACATTGGATTCTGATGGAGAAGCTCATGAGTGCATGTGGAGCCAAGAGCGAGCTTGAATGGGCAGCAGCAAGAGAAGTTCAAGATTTGCGTGAGCGTATCGCCAAACTCGGAGGCGCGAACAAGCGGCTGCTACGTTTGGCCCACGAGAATCAGGAAGAATTGCGCGTCAAAGGGAACTGCATCAGGGACCTCGAAGCCGAAATCGTGCGGTTGAAGAATGTTGTACACAAAGAAATGCGAGCGGCCTACGACAGAAGGAGCATCACTTTAGCCGCCGAGGAGGAGACGTGATGGCGTTAATTCCTGAGCTAATGGGTATTAAGATAATCGAAGACTATAACCTCATTAAAATAATTATACGCCCGTGGAAAGAACGGCTATTCTCGTATCCATGGAAACCGTGGCGGCGTACAGAGAACGTCATTGACGAATCTATTTTCAAAACGCCGTTTGGGTTTGTAATGCATCCGGCCACCTCCGCGAAACTTAAAATCGCATTCGCCGAGGAGGAGACGTGAAAGAGTCGACAGAGGACGAGGTTTGTCAAATCTGTGGGAATGCATATGCAGAGATTTATCACGTACCAGATGATGTCTGGGAGGCCATCAAGCCACCTGGGAAGGTGGAAGGTGCAGGCTTGCTTTGTCCTCGTTGTGCGGATAGCCGAGCAAGGGAAAACAGCATAACGCTTTATTGGGAAGCATCGTCTGGATGGTGGAAAGAAGATGTAGCCGCATTCGCCGAGGAGGCCGAAAGTGAAACGAGCAACCCTGATACTACTGCTGATAGCCTCCACAGCTCACACTGACCCGGCGCGCGATCTACTCCTCGCCGAGCAGACGTGCAAGTGGATCTACACATCTTTCAAATACGTACGGTCCGCGAGTGAGAACAAAACGGCTATGCGTACCCTCGCAGATAGGGAAGGAGACTGCTACGACTTGTCGGTGTTGATGGTCGCGATGCTTGCCGAGGACGGGGTACGTGCAAACGTGTGGATCATGGACTTGCCCGAGTTGGGCGACCGGCATGTAGTGGTCGAGCTGTACGGGTATCTCTACGACCCGACGAAAGGGGTGATGTATCACGATGGCCTGCCGATGAAATATCGCGTCAACTACATCGTCAGCTATTCAATGCTGCTTTTGGAATGGGGGCTGCGTGACCACATCAAGGCAGCGGCACAAGGGAGGTGATGTATGAGAGAGATTAAGTTTCGAGCGTGGGACAAGGCAACGAAGGAATATCGATGGCCGTGGAGGCCGAATAAAGAGGCGTTTTGGATTATCGGTGAGATGACCGTGTTCAACA
>SDBV01008955.1_pt1 | contig 13392 bp, 12 predicted proteins | sample 2277081 | NCBI WGS metagenome assembly SDBV01 (sample SAMN10402039, study PRJNA504765) | marine sediment metagenome | isolation source: marine sediment core GS10_PC15, 223 cmbsf | place: Arctic Ocean: Southern Knipovich Ridge | collected 2010 | reverse complement strand
TCAAATCGAGTGCTAAGAATAACCAGACAGACAATATAATTCCTCCAATAATAACTGTTCCAAAATAACATTTGACTATTCTAACTTCTTTTTTATTATTTCCAAGTTTCATAATTCAATCATCTTTTTATTGGTGCTTGGGATATTCAGCACACTTACAAAAAAATTAGTTTCTCTTAAAATCCAAAAAATCTTTAAGATTATTTTTAAAACTCCTAAGGTGTAATTCATTCTTATTCAAAGAGAGGGGGTTTCTGGGAAGAAGGAATCTAATTAATTTCAAGTAAATTAGATAAGCTCTCTATCATTCGATTAATGTTTGGTGAGTTGATTATTAATCCTATAGAATTTTTGCGGATACTATAAGAGATTCTTGAAGATTCAAAAAATCTTTCATTGGTAAAAATGATGAATCCGTTTTGTATCGCTAAGAGATTGAGAATGTATTGCTTCTGATTAAGAAACAAACCGTCCATTAAATATTGTTATTCTTTTAGCAGCATTCTTAGATATTCTGAAAGAAAATACAGATATAATGATAAATATTCTGTACAGATTAATTTTATTGATGAAAATAAACCAACTATTGAATACGAATTAGTTAAACTAAATCACAATTATAAGGGTTGTTTTTTTTACATTGATATTGAAGACTTAATACACGGAAACAATGTCAATAAAAGTATAGAATATATTAAAGATTTAATCCCAAATCTTTACATTATGAAGAAAAGTGATGAAATCTCACTAGATATAATATTTTACTTCCTATATTCTTTTCCAAATAAACGGTATTTATTTAACAGTGATTCTCTTGAGTTAGAAATCAGGAAGGACAGGTATCGGAAATGTTTATATAAGTTAGGAAGACACAATCTACGAATAAAGCATAACATTCAAGAAAAAGATATTAGTGCATATTTTAAGGATAAAAGGAAGTTTATTGATTATTTTTTAAATGAACATATTGTAGAAACAAATAAAGGTTTTTATACAAGATCATACGGAACTTTAGAAGAACTAAGAGATGCTAAAGAAATTTTACTATTTTTAAACTTAAATAAGAAACGACTTAAAGGTATTTCAGAATTAGAAAAAAAGGTGCTGTGTTTTGTTTTTAATATTATATCAACTATTAAAAAAAAGGGACATCACAAAAGAGAAGTTTATTTAAACGACGGCTCTTACGATGTTTATGAAATGAAGAGTTTAGGTATCAGATTCAACAGTAATTCAAAAACAGGGGTTGTACTCATTGATTTTGGGCTTTTGAACGATAAGTTTAATATCCTTTTTGGTGAGAGTATTAGTTCTTATAGCACCCCTCTTAAAGTTGAAAAAACATCATTTATTTTTTGGCGTATGGGAGGATTTTGCTAAGATTAGGAGTCGGTTTTTGGTCCTTTTCTCTTACGAATACAGGAAATATTAGTAGAGACAAAAAAACTTTTATGATTCCCGAAATGTATTATGAACGAATAAAAAATTCTTCAATATATATAAAACATAAAAAAAGTCTTACTGATCAAGGATTTTCATTTACTATCAATTTTTCTGGAGAGAATTGGGCATTTTTAAAGGATAGGGAGTCCCCGGTTGAGAATCTCGAATCTCTGCAGTATAGAAGAAAGGACTGCCCTTCATGTGGTAAGGAAGCAGAAGATGATGCCATATACTGTAAGTATTGTGGAACAGTCATAAATAAAAATAATTTGACTAGGTACATTTCAGATGATATACAAAGAACAGTTTTTGAACGAGACAATGGTCAGTGTGTTAAATGTGGGAGGAAAGATAAACTCGAATTTGATCATGTCATCCCCTTGAGCAGAGGGGGATCGAATACTCTAAACAACCTACAAATATTATGTGCAGAGTGTAATCGTCGAAAACATAATAAGATTGGTGGTTAAGTAAGGAATATGGTGGGATCCACCGGTAATTACAATAAATTCCCCTATCTACAAAAACGTTAAAAACGATAATATATTATAATTTATACCTTTTAGACTAAGACAATATGAGAAACTTTTCTAAAAGAAAGATAATTTAAATTACCTTAGGATTTCTTTTTTTAATTCGTCGAAATAGAATGAAGAATCAAACCAAAAAAAGATTAATGTTACTTAGCTTAGGATTTATTTTTGGATTCTCTATTCTTCTCAATTCAAACCTTATTTATTATCAAAGAAAAGTCGTTGGAGACTTAAAAAACGACAATGAGCCTGAATTGAAAAGAGCAGGATACTTGAACGTTCTTCCTTTTACTATAAATGGAAATAGTGGTTGGGAAACAGCAAATTCTACTTATGATTGGATCACGGGCTCTGGAACTTGGATTGATCCATATGTCATTGAAAACATATCAATAGATGGTGATCGTATAGGAGATTGCATAGAAATTCTAAGTTCTGATGTCTTTTTTATAATTAATAATAGTACTTTTTTTAACTCTGGAGGAGGGGGGTCTTATCCCAATTACGAATCAGGAATAAAATTATCTAATGCAAAAAATGGAATATTGAAAAATAATAACGTTTCATTAAATAGAGGCGTTGGGATACTACTCAAATCTAGTCAAAATATTACTATTTCTGGAAATATAGTAAATGATAATTTAATTCACGGAATCTTTCTTTCCTCATCAAGTACATATAATAATGTAATTGGAAATAATGCATCTAATAATCAAGAAGCGGGGATTATTATTATAAGTTCTAGTAATAATAATAACATCTCAAGAAATATTGTATTAAATAATAATTGGGCAGGATTTTATAGTAGTTATAGTAATTATAATAATATTTTTGAAAATACTATAAATAATAAACAAGGGTATTATGGGCTCATCCTATCTAACAGCGATCAAAATAATGTATATAATAATAATTTAAAAAATCACAGTAAGGGGATAATGTTTTGGGATTTTTCTTCATATAATGTTATCTCGGATAATAATATAACCTACACAACTAATATGGGTATAGAAATAACAGATGACAGTTCTTTTAATATTATCTCGGATAATAATATAAGCTATAATGAAAATATTGGAATAGACATTACAGAAGATAGTAATTTTAATAATATTACGAGTAATATTGTTAGTTTTAGCGATAATTACGGGATATACATTCATTCACCTGGGTATAAAAATTTATTTATACTTAATAATTTCTTTAATAATAGTGTAAATGCTCAAGATTCCGGAGATAATACTATTTGGAACAATGCTACACACGGAAATTATTGGGATGACTACGGAGGTGTAGATGCGGACGATGATGGAATTGGAGATACTCCGTATAATATTGCAGGCTCAGCAGGAAATCAAGATAATTTCCCAATCTGGAGAGATGGTGATGATATAGCCCCTCAAATTGCAATTAATACACCTAATTCCAACGATTTGACGGGAAATAAATCTTTTACATTTGATATTAAAATAACCGATCAAACTCTAAATTCAACATGGTATAGGTTATGGAATGGAACAGTATTAACTAATAATAATACTTTTGAATATTTACTTGATAACGAGATTAAGCAGATTATTTGGAATGAAGTTGGAAATGGTACAGTGACAATTACTTTCTTCGCAAATGATAGTATAGGAAGAATTTCTTATAAAAATGTAACTGTAAGGAAAGATATATTTAATCCTATAATAACTATTAACGAACCTATAGAAAATGAGTTATTTGGAATCATAAGTCCTTCAGCAGAATATTTTAACATAACTTTTGAAGATCCAAGTAATATAGATTATAAATGGTATATGTTAAGTAATGAAACATATAATACATATGATCACACTTGGAATGGTTATATTGAACAACTATTTTGGGGCGAAATTTTTAATGGTACAATAAAGATTACAATTTTTGCTAACGATTCTGCCGGAAATATTGGATTTGCAGAAATATCAGTTGAAAAAGACATTCATGTCCCTGAAATTTTAATAATGTATCCTGTCAATAATCAGGTTTTTGGTTCAAATGCACCAAATTTTATTGTGGAGATTCGGGATCCTCATCTTGCTACTATGTGGTATACACTAAATGGTGGAAAAAACATCAATTTCCCTGCAAACGGTACGTTAGATCCAACAGAATGGAATACATTAATCGATGGACCAGTAATAATAACTTTCTATGCAAATAATTCCCTTGGTAATATTCATTATGAGAGTGTCGATATTATAAAGGAAACAAATTCTCCAATTATAAACATAATTTCTCCGAATATAGATCAAGTGTACGGCTATTTTGCGCCTAATTTTAATATTACTATTATAGATCAAACTCCAATAAATACTACATGGTATACTATAGATAATGGGGTCATAAATTATACTTTTTCAGGGTTAACGGGTTTGATTAATCAATCAGCATGGGAGCAAAAGGATAATGGAGTTTTAACAATTATTTTTTATGTAAATGACTCAGCAGGAAATCTAGGATTTAAAGATATAAATGTCATAAAAGATACAACTGCTCCAAAAATTACAATAAACTCACCAAACCCAAATCAGTTATGTGGAAGTACCGCTCCTTCCTTTTCACTTACTATAGTTGAGCCGAATCCTCTAGAAAAACGATATTCTCTTAATGGAAGACCAAATATCACGTTTACAGCAGAAACCCAATTTTCTCAATCAGAATGGGATAATGTTGGGAATGGCACCGTCATAATTAAGTTTTATATAATAGATGAAGCTAGTAATATAAATTCAAGTGAAGTGATAGTCAGAAAAGATATTTATGCACCTGAAATTATTATACTTTCTCCTATTGAAGATGATCTTTTTGAAAATATTGTCCCATCTTTTACTGTTGATATTCAAGACGCAAATTTAGATAAAATGTGGTATACAATAAACAACGGATCTCAAAAAGTTCCTTTTACTTCAAATGACACTATTGATCAAGGTTTATGGGACGCTATACCTGATGGTATTGTAACCCTGACTTTCTTTGCAAATGACACAATTGGAAATATAAACTTCACTTCAGTAAATATCATAAAAGATACACTTCTTCCCGAAATTCTAATATTATCACCAAATTTAAATGATATTTTGGGGATTAATCCTCCGACATTTGAATTATCAATTAATGAATCTAATTTAGTCTCTATGTGGTATACGATAGATGGAGGAATAACAAATTATACCTTTACAGGTACAATCGGAACAATCGATCAAGACGCATGGAATGCCGCTCTTGAAGGACAGATTACTATTACCTTTTATGCTCAAGATAGCGCAGGGAATATAGGGACTGAGACTGTTATCGTTATAAAAAGAATTCCATCCCAACCATCTATTCCGGGGTATAACATATATCTTTTATTTGGTATTGTTTTCATTGGCCTTATTATTACCTTACAGAAGAGATAGATATCTGGAAAATTAAATCAAATCCAGAGACTAACCAGAAGGATAGAGAATTGAAAAATGAAGTAATTAAGAAATAATGGAGTAGAAAATGAATAAAAATATAAAAAGTCTTCTTGATAGAACTGAAGAGCTACTTAATGACTTGGAACTGGAATATAACGAATGTCTATCTAGTAAGATAGTTTCAGAACGGGCAATAAACATTACACACGAAGTGCTTGAAAAATTAAGGAATGTCCTTGACCAATCAATGAGAAAATTTTGGGAGAAAATCATTAGTCCACTCCTTTCTGACAAAGAACGGGAAAAAGCACGATTTTATTTTCCAATCACGGATAAAGGTTTAGTTGCTTTCCATCAATATCTAAAAAATGGAAAAATGGAAGATTTAAATACCATACATCCACAGATGTACACTTTTTTACTAGGTCTACAACCTTTTAAATCATCAAAAAATAAATGGTTATTTGACTTGAGAGAAATCGCAAATAAAGGGAAGCATATCAATTTGATCCCGCAGACAAGAATTGAAACTCGACGAGTCAATGTTTCTGGATCATCTGGGGGTTCTGTATCTTGGGATCCATCTTCTGTTAGATTTGGATCAGGAGTTAGAATTATGGGTGCTCCTGTAGATCCAAGAACTCAGCGAATTGTTTCAACTCCAGGAGTCACAGAACAATTACAAATTTGGGTTACTTTTTTGGTCGAAGGTTTTAATTTAAATGCATTAGGTTTTTGTAAGGAATCCTATGAAAAAGTAAGAGATATCCTTATAAAAATGTATAAACTTTTTTGAGATATTAAAAATACTCTAGCTTCCTTTCCTTTAAATTACCGTTGTTAAATAAATATCCCGATGGGACAGACTTGATATTCCCTGCTGAAGCGTTGAATGGGAAAAATACGGTTGATTGCTTTAAGCAAATTATCTTACAGGTTATCTTTAATTATTTTAGCCAGTAACCATTTTTGGGGGTTATGATTAATCATGGATTCAGGTGAAGACTTTCTCACTCCAGAATTTCTTAATATTTTATTTTTTCAACAAAAGAACCTGGTAATTTATCCGTATGTAGATCTAAAACACCTTCACACCCTTGAAATCTTCACCGCTGGTTATTCTCACATTGATTTAGAATCAACAGCTCTACATGATTTGAGACGGGTTTTAGAGTTTGAATCTGAGAACTCATATTCCCAATCTCCTACCTTTTACTTTATCTACAATTTAGATAGAAGTGGTATTAAGGACGTTATATCGATGGATAATGTTCGATGTGTGTTAAATTCAAATGATAATATAGCAGATTTGGCAGATGGAGGGGGATTCGTCTTTTATAATAAGAAAAACAACCGTTTTATTAACTATTCTGACCGGAATTTAGAATTTGAGGCTTCTCTTATCTCATCTGCTAAGAATCGAGAGATTTTATATGACTCAATTCAGAAAGTTAAAAGCACAGCATCATTACTGTTTTCCGAATTAAACAGCTCCGATTCTTTTGATACCCTTCCCAAAATCTTGGAAGATTACGATCCAAAATATTGGCAGAAAATCCTCAATTTCACAGGGAAATTTTACGAAATAAAAGTTCCCAAAGTAGGGGAATTAGACTACAAACCTCCAGTTAAAAAGGTTGAGAATGAAGGCTTAGCAGATTATTCGTATGAATACGAAGTAATTGTTTCCACAAACAAGAATATAGGCAAAGAGTTTATTCAATGCCTACATGAATACCGCAGCAAAAAAGTAAACGCTTCTCATTTAGGGCTCGAGGATATGTTTAATCCCCTTCGACTCTATAATTATCTAAGAAACCGACATTGGAAGGAGGAGATTCCAGAAACATTCCTAAAAGAGTGGATCTCAATGAACCGTTCTCAATATACGTTAACAGAGGTGGATTGTAACGACTTCGAAGCAATATTTCATTCATTAAAAATTGATATAGCAACCCTCAATTTACCTCAAGTTCAACCAATTCAAGAATCAATTCAAAAACCCAAAACCAAGCATAATGAATTAGAGAAGCCCAAAAAAAAAGGATTTAATCTGATTCCTTCAGTGAAAACTGATTGGCCCAATTTTCGACAATGGATGTTAGATAAAATAATAGTATTGGAGAAGGTTTTAGGGATTACCAAAATAGTCAATAAAAACTTATTTTAATTCGTTTTCTCCTTTTGATTTGAAAAAAATTATAGAGATTTTTTAATATGATTCTTCCTTTTGCTCTCTAAGATAAATCGTAAATTTCATTCTTTCATACCATGACGACTTTTTCACTAAACGAGCACTTATATAAATAAATATCAGAGAAAAAGTTAAGATTAAGACAATAACTAAAGATATTGGGAAGGTATAGATTAGTAGTGAGAGATAGATTGTCCCCGTTATTGGAAGTGAAATGATAAAGACGCATAAATATCCATATTTCTCACATCTATCCATTTTATTCTTTTTCCTTTTAATCATTGATGTTTGTAAGAAACCTCCCTTTCAGTAAAATCACTTGTATCAAATTACTAGAATTATTTTTATATTTTATTATAGGGATTTTCTTTTACGTAGTAAAACAACCCCAAATGTTATTAATAACCCTCCTGATGTCAATATAACTGCAATGACAATTCCAACCAAAAAGATATTTTCCGGGGTTTTTACATTATTTTCTTTATTGATAACCTCAGGATCTACAGCGAGAAAAATTTCGATGTATTTATCATCATAACCTGTAGCAGATACAGTAATATTTAATAAAATTGGTTCTTCTCCCGGGAGAACTGTAATAGGCATTAATGATATCGAGTAAAACCCATTCCCTAAATTAATTATATCAGAAGATACATCATTCAAATTCCACCATATTTGTATATTGGCATTAGAAATTTGGTGTCCCGTTATATTGTAGATAAAAAAAGTGAGATTAAAACCATCTGGAGCAAAACTCTGATTTATTACTTCTAAACTTAATAATTCAATAATATCTTTAATCATTGTAACATCGTTATATCCAACTTTACCACTAATATCAATTGCATAGAACCTAATCGTAATAAGTCCAAGGGGTGCATCCCACCATAGAACTTGGTTTATTAATCCCTCTAATTCAGTAAATGTGGTATTAATTATACCACCATCTAGAGTATACCATGTAGAGATTAGATTTGCTTCAGTGATTACTAAATTAAAATAAGGAGAAACTTGACCATAAACATTACTTGAATATGGTGATTGGATTTCAATAATAGGAACTGTTGTGTCTTTTATAATGGTTACAGATGTAGAATTTAGATTTCCCGCTGTATCATTTGCATAGAATGTTAGGATAATTAGGCCATCAAGTGCATTGTTCCACAAACCTTGATTTATTGTTCCATTAGCAACAAAAGTTGTATTTGTTAGCCCCCCATCAATAGTGTACCACATTTCATGAAGATTAGGATCTTTAATTTCAATATTAAACGTTGGAGCAACATCTTCAAAAATAACGCTATGCTGGGGTGAATTAATGAAAATTTTAGGTAAATACACATCTTTTTGAATCAATATTTGGGTTAGATTTTCGTTGCCAACTGTATCATTCGCAAAGAAGGTTATTGAGGCAGTTTCGCTACCAATTTTATCCCATTCTGCTTGATCAAATTGAATTTCTGTGGTAAATGTAATATTCTCTCCCCCATTCAAGGAATAACATTTATTGTGAAGATTGGGATCAATTATATCAACATTGAATACAGGAGCAACAATCCCAAATATTTGATTGGCTATGGGTGAGAATATTGTAATATTTGGTCCTAAAATATCCTTTTCAATGGTTACATCAATAAAAGCCATATTACCCACTGAATCATTTGCGTAAAATCGTAAAGTCAATACCTCACTATTTTTATTATCCCAAATAGCTTGATTGATATATCCTGTGATTCCCGTAAATGTAAAGTTTGATATACCTCCATCGATTGTATACCATGTAGTGTTTAACGATTGATCAATTACATTAATATTAAATTCTGGAGCTCCAGATCCAAATATTTCACCTGCTATTGGGGCATTAATTACAATATTAGGTCCGACATCATCTCCATCTTCCCATAATGGGTAATTGTCTACACTTCCACCATTAGGAGGTACGTCAAACACTGTATCTCCCAAACCGTCATCATTTGCATCAAACCCGCCGTAATTATCCCAATAATTGCCGAGTGAACCATTATCCCAAGAAGTAGTAGAACTATAATCATAAGCATTTATTGGATTATTGATGAAAAAATTACTTGATACAATATCATTATCACTATTACTGATGATTACCAAACCATACAAATCATTGAGCGTGAAATTATTATCCTTAATAATTGTATTATCCCCAACATTTCTTAATCCGTAAGAATTTCCCATAAACAAGTTTCCATCTTTTATGATATTTGAATATCCATAATTTTCTATTCCGAAATCTGTATTATTAAATATTATATTTCCGATGATTAGGGAATTACTATCTCTAATATGGATCCCATCTTCAGTATTATTGAATATTTCATTTTTTATAATTGAATTACTCTCAGCATCTATAGAACGGATACCATCTAAGCCATTAAAATTGATAGTGTTTTTTTTAATTACATTGTTCATAATATCAGTTACTGAAGGATTCCACGTAGCGTCAATATATATTCCATATTCATTGTTAAGAGAGATTGTGTTATTTTCAATTAAATTATCATTAGAATTCACATTATCGTATTGAGTATCCATAAATACTCCCGATCTATCATTGCTGATGATCACATTATTTAAAACAGAAAAATTATTCGCATCCTCCAAAACAATTCCAAAACCATTGTTTGCGATAATACTATTATTAACTAGAAATCCGTTTCTTGTGTTTTGTATGTTAATCCCAGAATCTAATGTTGGTAAATTATTTCCTGAATTGGATAAGGTGGAATTTTTTATGATAAAGTATGCAGATGAATCTCTAACTGAAATACAACTTCCTGAATTTTGCCCATTAATTGTCACATTCTCAATAGTGTAGGGATCATTCCACGTCCCTGAACCATTAACCCAGTCATTAGTTGCTGCTGTGATAGCCCAATTATATGAAGGATCGTTATCATCAATGTATATTGGGGAGCCTGTGAGATCCCAATATCTTGCAATCTTTAATATATCTTTTGATAAATAATTCTGATTATATCCATTATTGATAATTTGTAGTGAATAAGAAAAACCTGAAAAGATGATTATTAAGAATATCGAATATGCTTTTCTTTTCATTTTTTATAGGCCAAGCCGATTTTATTTCTATTATTTAAAGGGATTAAATCTTTCCTACAGTTATAGGAACGTGGTAAAAAATCCATTTCGATGTAATTATGAATCCCCCGACTTTGACGTAACCGAAGAAATTTATTAAAATATTTATCATGTTCTGTAGAATTAGTCCCGAAATCAAGAAAAACCCTGCTTCCATTCTCTTCCACATAGATTTTAGTACCCCCGATGGTGTTGTTCCCATCATATATCGTAATTGAAGTCATTTCTCCTTAGTCGGCAACCTCTCTTTCTATCTTAGTATGAATATATCTTATGTTCTTTATAAGATTTTACGGTTTTTCAAAAAGTTTATTTTCCAATAGCCATTAGGGTATTAGTTAAACTAAAAGTCCAAAAATTATGAATTTCTGTACTAACTGCGGTACTAAAGTTGAATCAGATTGGGTTACATGCCCAAAGTGCTCGGTTACATTAGGGATCGTCTCACAAGAGCACCAAAGCCTTCAAAATCTAAAAAAAATGTGCATAAATTGTGGTAGAGAAATCCAAGAAGGCTGGGAAAAGTGTCCCTACTGTAATAATAGAATCAAGTTCACAACAAATAAAAAAAAGCCAATTATACCAGGATTTCCTAATTGGCTAAGTGCTATTTTGGTTATTATCTTTGTAGGATTGTGGATATGGATTACAGTAATTTTGTAAAAAACAGTTCTATGTGTCTTATTTCGCCCTAAATTTCTGCTCCCAGTCATAAAACGATTTTGCCTTTTTTAAGTTTATGTCTCCAACGTTTAATTTATCGATTACTGAGATAAATTTAAACTCAACTTGGTATACATTGGATGATGGAATTACTAATACAACATTTACCGAATTAGAAGGAATAATAGACCAGACTCTTTGGTGGAATATGCCTATTGGTTTGGTCACAATTAGATTCTACGCTGAAGATGTTGTGGGCAACGTAGGCTACTCAGAAGTGGTCGTAATAAAGGATATTATTGAACAGTTAAGCTTGGAAATTTTTGATCAATCATTTGCCAAAGACGCATTTAATTTTTGAAAATAAGATAGAATTCTATCTGAATGTGGTTTCGTCATATCTTCTAATTCTTTATTTTTATTTTCAATTTTATCATACCAATTCTTCCAATCTTCTATATTGTTTATTTCTATATTAACATCTAGGACAGGATCAAATTCATAATCTTCAGAAATTGGTATTTTCAATTTTTTCATACCTTCTAAAAAACGATTTTTCATTTTCTTCACTTTTTCTTTAAGAATTCTTATGATTGTATTTTTTTCTTAAAATTTAAACTTTGAAAGAAATAGAAAAGAAAATAGCATGAGTTCTTTTTTAATTCATTTATTAAGACAAAAACATGAAATATAAATAAGCTTGAATTATATTTCCAAATTGAATTACACCAAATCATAATCTACATAAAAAAATAGAAGGTGGATATTAAGAAAATGCAAAATTATGAATTATTAGAATTCTACAAATCATATCCAGTAAATCATTGGTGTGAAAAGTTAGCTTTATTAAAAAATTATATTGATAATTATGATTCCGTTAAGGAAACATTACAAAAAGGTTTAATGGATGTAGATGATGAAAAATATATCAAAATGTTAAAAGCTGAAATACATTTTACTTATTTTCAAATGATTGAAGCTTTATTTGAACTTATTTTTGCAGTAGAAAAGAGAGATGATAAAAATTTATGGTATTATTTATCATTTTCAAGCTGGAAGAAAAATTATAAAAGAATAGAAACAATAGCAAAAGGAAATACATCATTTCTTCATAATCTTATTGATATTGGCAATAATCAAAAGATTCAATTTATTATATATGTCTTCTATTTTTCTTTAAATCCACATATAACAGAATCAGAAATGAAAAAGAATTTAGAAGTTATTGAAAATGCTATACGCTATTTCGCAAGAGATTTTAACGATAGAGAGGAGTATAACGCTTATAAGCATACTTTAAGGTTTTTTCAATCACCTGTAAAATTAACTTTTTATAATGAAGAAACAAGAGTCGCTTTCTATCAAAGTAGAGCAGAAAATACTTTTACAATTTTAGAAAAAGATGAGAAAAAACAATTAATTTCAGTTACCAAGGCATTTAATCCAGATAGAGATTTTGATATGGGGATGATTTGTTATCAATTAATTTTAAACATAATTATTACGAGAAAATTATATTTTTTTAAAAGTAAAGAACCAGAACCAATTCATTATTTTCACAAGTATGATTTATTAACAATTAATTCTCCTAAAGATAATTTAATTCGGACAACGAAAACTGTTTTTTGGGAAAAATAATAATTAAGTACTTTTTTTAACTATATACAATCATACGAGCACTGAGAACGTTATCAGATGATAATGTTTTCTCTAAAATCTTAATATTTTTATTTTTTTAATACTATTTATTTACTAAGAAAAATGAAAAATGATATTTATACAAAAAATTGTATACTATATCAATTATATAAAAATATTACGTGAAAAAATTAAAAAAAAGAAAAATATTTGTTAGGCTTCCACTTTATTTTTTTCCAAGATCCAGGAGTCAATAATAAAGGACTGTTTTGACCCCTCAACAGAGTTATAGCTTGATTTGATGGTGGATTTCGGAATCCAATGTTCATTATTGTTAGCCATTTGGAGAAGGAGCGCCTTTTCA
>SDBV01008954.1_pt1 | contig 13393 bp, 13 predicted proteins | sample 2277081 | NCBI WGS metagenome assembly SDBV01 (sample SAMN10402039, study PRJNA504765) | marine sediment metagenome | isolation source: marine sediment core GS10_PC15, 223 cmbsf | place: Arctic Ocean: Southern Knipovich Ridge | collected 2010 | reverse complement strand
TAGAAAATTCAATGCCTTCTGGCAGTTGCTTTTGAAGTTGATTTCTAACTTCATTGAAAACATTTATTGCATCTCTCATTAATTGCATATTAGCAGGGGGCAGAGTATGATCTGAAGCTATAGAGTATGATGCTGAAAGTGCATCAGCTCCTAGCGAGTTAACTTTTTTTTCTCTTTTTCCCGCTTTTTCTGCTTTAGGATCTTTTTTTAAAGATTCTCCTGGAACAGGCAAGCTTCTTCTTGTAGCATTAGTTTTCATAAAATACCTTTATTTTTAAATTTATTAAAAAAAATACTATTCACTTATTTAATATTTATTTAATTATACACTAAATTAGATTAAAAATAAATAATTAAATTCTTATTTTAAACTTCATAAACTTTCTTTTATTTTCTCTAATTTGCAATTCCTCTAAGGTTGGCAAAAATTTAAAATATCATAAAAAAAAAGCGATCTATGATAAGGTATAAAAATAAATTAAAATATGGAAACAAACTCATGAAAGAGATAAGCCCACTTCAAAAAAAACGCTTAGAGTATAAGCCAAGTCTTCCAAAAATTTTAGAAGATATTTCAGATCTAGAAATTGATGAAAAAGGAAAAACTTCTTCTATAGCTGATGAGAGTGAGTTAAAAAATCTATTTCCTAATACATTTGGAGCCCCAATTGTAAACTTTAAAAAGTCTTCAAAAAAAGAAAAAAAGCAACTTAAAGTTGGTGTTGTTTTTTCAGGAGGGCAAGCGCCTGGCGGGCATAATGTTATTGCAGGTCTTTATGATGCTTTAAAAAATCTAAATTCCCAATCAGAGTTATATGGTTATTTAAATGGACCCTCTGGAGTAGTTGATTGTAAATATTTAGATCTTACAAAAGATCTAATTGATGGTTTTAGAAATTTAGGGGGTTTTGATTTAATTGGATCTGGAAGAACAAAAATAGAAACCGATGAACAACTTGAAAAATCTCTTAGCTGCGCTAAAGATTTAAAGCTAGATGGAATAGTAATTATTGGCGGAGATGATTCAAATACAAACGCAGCTATTTTAGCTGAATACTTCAAAAAAAATAAAGTCTTAACAAAAGTAATTGGGGTGCCTAAAACAATCGATGGAGATTTAAAAAGCTTTGAGGTTGAAATATCTTTTGGTTTTGATACAGCTTGCAAGGTTTATTCTGAGTTAATTGGTAATATCGCAAAAGATGCCCTGTCTGCTAAAAAATATTATCACTTTATTAGACTTATGGGAAGATCCGCATCTCACATAGCATTAGAGTGCGCTCTAAAAACTCATCCAAACGTTGTTTTGATTGCAGAAGAGATTCTGCAAAAGAAAAAAACTCTAAAAATTGTAACTAGTAAAATTGCAGATGTAATTGAAAAAAGATCTGAGAAAGGAAAAGATTACGGCACTATTTTAGTACCAGAGGGTCTTATTGAATTCATCCCAGAATTTAAAGCTTTAATAGCTGAGCTAAATAAACTACTAGCTACCGGAGAAAAAACAGAAATCGAGCTAAATAAGCTAAAATCAGGGGATACTAAAATAGAATATATCAGCCATGTTTTATCCAAAGAATCAAAAGTTTGTTTTGAAAATTTACCAAAATCAATTCAAGAACAACTACTTTTAGATAGAGATCCTCATGGTAATGTAAAAGTATCGCAAATAGAGACAGAAAAACTACTAATAGAAACTGTTAAAAAAGAGTTAAAAAACAGGGGATTTAAAGGTAAGTTTAACGCTTTAAACCACTTTTTTGGTTACGAGGGTAGATCTGGCATGCCATCTAATTTTGATGCTAATTATTGCTACTCTCTAGGTTATACAGCAGCTCTCTTAATAAACGAGGGTTTAACAGGCTATATGAGCTGCATAGGCAATCTTAATGAGGATCCTCAAAATTGGTCTCCTAAAGGCGTCCCTATAACCTCTTTAATGAATCTTGAGCTTCGTCATGCTAAGAAAAAACCTGTTATAAAAAAAGCTTTAGTAGAAGCTGATTCTAAAGCGTTTAAGTATCTAGAGGAAAATAGAGAAAAATGGGCAATTGAAGATTTATATACTTATCCCGGTTCTATTCAATACTTTGGGGATAAAGAGATTACTGATTCAATTCCTATCTCGCTTAAGCTAAACAGCTTAAAATAAACGGTAAAAACTTTATTTTAATCAGTAAATATGCTATACTATAGGTATAAAAATAAGAGAGTATGTTATGAGCTATTTATTTCCGGTTAATCCGATTAATAAATCTACGGACACAGAAAGAATCTCAGCTGTTGAAAAGATAGGTGACGATCCCAAAAATGGGTCTCATGATCTCGATTATCAACAACATAAAGAAGAGAAAGAGCTTGAAGAAAAAGTTGGAAAGCTAATAAATCAATCAGAGCTCTCAAACTTCTCAAATGCTTTGGAATCAACAAATCTTGATCTTAAAACAAAAGCAAAGCTTTTAGAAATAGCAAAAAGTACAGCAGCTACATTTTTGAAAAAAGAGCTATTAACAATCGCAAAAAGCATTTTATCTATTTCAACTACTCAAGATGATACAGATGATCTAGATGAAGATGATTTAACTATCTCTGAACAGCTTGCGAGAGTTGTAATGAAAGTGGCAAAAGAAAAACCAAAAACAACAACAGTAAAAAATAAAGTCGAGAAAGCAAAGGCTTTAGATGATAAAAGCGCAGGTTTTTTAGTTCACTATTGTAAAGATATTTTAAAAAGAAAAATCAAAATTCAAAAAATCAAATTTAAATCTCAAAAGCTTAATAAAGAACAGCTTTCTAAATTATTAAAAAAATAACTTCTCAAAATATTTTTTTATATTCAATTTTTCATGTTTACGTTATAATTTTAGTAATTTATTAAAAAATATGAAAAATCATGACTATAGATCAATCTAAAAGCTCAAGCAGTGTTAAGATGCCATCAAAGGCTATTGAGACAAAGGTTATAGATGCTTCAAAAGATAAAGTAGATAAGACTGCTAAAAAAATTAACTATTGGGCGTTTTTTGGATTAATGTTTGTTACTATTGGATTGATTGCTACAACTATTGCAACGTGCGGCTTAAATCAAATTGTCTTTCATGCAACTGTAGCTACATTAGACACAATATTAGGATCTGGGGCTATTGGGTTAACTATAGGATCTATATTTATTACTAAAGCTGTGATTGATAAAAACAAAAATTTAAATAGTCCTAAAAGATATGGTGTTGTCGGAATTGCAAATAAAGATGCTACTACTTGTTGGTTAAATTCTTTAATGCAAATGCTTTTAAATATTCCAGATCTCAAAATAACACTAAAACTCAATTCTCATTTTAAGACGTTTATTGATAATTACGAAAGAGCAGTAAAAGAAGATATAAAGATCGATACTATTGCTTTGAGGGAGTTTTTAAAAACAATATGTCCAGATATTAGTAGTGATAGTCATGTCTTCCATGATTCTCATGAAATCTTGAAAGCTATTTTAGATTTTTTTAAAAATTCAAATCCTAATCTTAGAAATACTCTGATCGTAAAAAATCATTTTTTGCACCCAAATGGCAAAAGCACAAAAGGAGTACAGCGGGAAGAAGATACAGGCGTATTAGAATTGCCGCCTCCTGCTAAAAAACAGAAAGTTGATAATCTTCAAAGATGGCTTTCAGCAAAATTTATATCAACTCAAAATAATGAAGTAGACGAGATTGATACGATCAGAAGATATGAGTCAAAAAAATATTTTTTTGGTCTTATAACAAGGCAAGAAGAGATAACAGAGGAAGTTGTAGTTGGTATAAAAACTAATGTTTTAGAAAAGAGGAAACTCTCTTTTGCTCCTAATGATTTATTTATTTCTCTTCAAAAATATAAATTTGACAGTAAAACAAGTCAGATAAAAAAAATAAATAGTACCGTAAAAATTCCCTTTAGTATGCAATTGAGTAAAAAACATTTTGAAAAGAGTTTAGATACAGATTATCGATTAAATAACTTCATTTGTCATATAGGAAACCATTATATCGCTTATGTAAAAAAAGGGAATTCTTGGTTTATATGTAACGATGATTATGTTAAAAAGATATCTTTAAATGATGCTATAAAAGCAGCTAAAAAAGCTTATATAGTTCATTATAAAAAACTAGGATAGATCTTCTTCTTCAGAATTTTCAATATTTTCATCTAAAGTTAAAGGGATCTCTTCTTTAACCTTAGCCTGCTCATTTTCTGGGACTAATATAATTTCTTTCCATCTGCCTTTTTTATATCTAAGCCAATAGATAATACTAAGTATGATTGCGTAGCTAGCTGCTAAAATCCAAGCTACCTGAACTGGCAAGGAAAATTTTACAACGATAAAATAAACTGGCAAAAGTAAAAATATCCAAACTGACAAAGAGCCTGCTATCAATAAAAAAAGAGTATCTCCAGCAGCTGTTAAAAGACCTGCAAAAATCCATCTTACCCCTTGAAAAAAGAGATAGATAAAAACACATAAAAGAGAAACCTTCATAGCAGTATAAAATGCAAATCCACTAGTTTCTTGCCATAGTAATATTTTATTTTCTAAATTACCTGGAATTAAAAAATCTACAATAATCTTGGGATCAAATACTAAAAAAACAGAAACAATAACTGTAAAAATTACTAACAGCTTTAAGCTAGATTTTAATAGTGAGTGAATTAAATCTATCTTTTTAGAACCAATAAAATTACCAGCGAGTGCTGCTACTGCTCGATTTAATCCATCGAAGAAAAAAGATAGTAAAATTACTAGACTTTGACAAATACTAGATACAGTAATATGAACTTCAGAAAGGCTTGTCATCATCATATAAAAGAGCGTCCATCCAACAATCTCTAAAGAAAAAAACACAGCAGGGGGAAGTCCAACTCTGAAACATTTTTTAAAAACAGAAAAGTTAAATCTCCATTTTGTCGTTCCATATTTTTCTCTATTTTTCTTTTTAAAAAATATAACACCTAAAACTACAGCTTGAAAAATCGTTCCAATTCCCGTTGCTATCGCCGCTCCTTTAATTCCGTATGCAGGGATAAAATTTTTGATTCCAAAAATTAAAACAGCATCTAAAACTAAATTCACGAAATTTGCAATAATAGCCACATAAATTAAGAATCTAGTTTGACCTCGACCTATAAAAAACCCGCTAATAGCGGTCATTAAAGGATAGAAAGGCCCTAAAAGCATAAGATATCCAAAATATTGGATCTGCATACCATCATAAGGTGTACCTCTAAAAATTAAAGGTCCAATAAAGAGAGCAAAAGGAACAAATATAAGAATAGAGAAAATTGAAAACCAGATCATCTGCCAAACAGGAACGCCTATTTGATCGTGAAGACCAGCCCCGTTATATTGAGCTACAAATACCTCAGACATAACAGTTAAAACACCAAAACCTCCTAAAAAAGCCCAAGCAAGAGTTCCCGCATTTACAGATGCATTTAAAGCATCTAAAGATAATCTCGCTAAAAAACATCTATCTACAACGATCATCAATAAAGATGCTAAAGAGGAAATCATTAAAGGAAGGGCGATAGTCCAAAGCTCTTTCATGCTTCCTTGTTTAAATTTTGTTAAAGATCTCGAATCCATGTTTTTTTTTGCCCCTATAAAGTTTCATCTTATTGGGCAAAGCTATAGTTGGCAAGATTATTTTTGAAAAAATGAAAAAAAATAGTTGTTAAAAATACAATTTTATTTATTTTGCAAATTAAGAGGAAGATATAATTATATGAAAAATGATGAGGATTATTTAAAATCTTTAAAAAGGGTTGGAAGATTTGTTAATTTTAACTCAAATAGAAGAGTTAGAAGAACTCTTTTAGATTTTTTATCATGGAAGCTTGGTCTTTGTAATCAAGAAGATGAAAAACTTATAGTGCCCAAAGATTTTTCATTTCCTAAAATTGATAAGCCATATGATGCGAGCAAACCCTGGGCTATGTGGGTTGGGCATTGCACATTTTTAATTAAAGTTAATAACCTAAATATCTTAACGGACCCCATCTGGACTCAAAAATGCTCACCAGTATCGTCAATTGGACCTCAAAGGAAACATCCTCCGGCTGTTGATTTAGATCAACTAACAAAAGTTGATTATGTAGTGATATCTCATAACCACTATGATCATTTAGATAAGAAGACAGTTATAAATCTAAATAAGAAATTTCCAAATATAAAGTGGATAGTACCTCTTGGAATGAAAAGATGGATGAAAAAATTGAAAATTGAAAATGTCTGTGAGCTAGATTGGTGGGAGAGTTTTGAAGATGCATTTATTGAAATCCATGCAACTCCTGCTCAACACTATTCTGGTAGATCTCTTTTAGATGGCAATAGAGTTTTATGGGTAGGATATGTAATAATTTCTAAAAACGATCAAAAAAAATTATATTTTACAGGCGATACTGGGTATAACGAAATAGACTTCAAACATATTGGTGAAAAATTTAAATTTATGGATCTAAGTTTAATACCTATAGGAACATATGTTCCAAGAAAATTCATGAATCCTGTGCACATTGATCCTCAAGATGCTGTAAAAATTCACAAGGATGTAAACTCTAATTTTTCTGTAGCCATGCATTGGAAAATCTTTAATCTTTCAGATGAAGCTATGATTCAACCTCCATATGAGCTATACTTGAGCTTGCAAAAAGAAAACATTGATTTGAATAAGTTTAGAGTGTTAGATCCAGGATCATATGTCAATTGGTAAAAGCATTTTTTTGACTATAAGAGTAAAATTCTTTTTTTTTACTCACTTTCTAAAGTCTATTAAATACTATTTAAATCTAAGATTTTTACTTTTTGATCTTTTGTTTTCACTAGCTTATTTCTTTTTAAATCCCTATAGAATCTCTAGAAAATTTTTAGAAAAAAAATTTAATAAAAAAATCTATGATTATGGAGAGACTCCAATAATCGAGATGGAAAAAATGATAAAGTTTTTTAAAATCCCTTCAAATACTACTTTTTTAGAGCTTGGAGCGGGCAGGGGAAAGATGAGCTTTTGGCTCTATTTTTTTTTTAAATGCAAAGTTATAGCAATAGAGCAAATACCAATATTTGTAAAAATTGCAAATTTTTTCATTAAACTCTTTAGAATCAAAAAAATAGAGTTTTTGTGTAAAGACATGTTTACATTTGATCTAAAGGATGTAGATATCATCTATCTTTATGGAACGACTCTTCCAACTGATGAAATTAAAACCTTAATAAATAAATTTAAAAAGCTATCTGCTCGTGTTAAAATTATTACAATTAGTTATACTCTTAATCAATATGATAAAGATTTTATCTCAGAAAAAAGCTTTGATATATCTTTTCCATGGGGAAAGACAAAAGCTTATTTAAATATCAAAGGAGAAAAAAAATGCTTTTAAAAAAGTTAAATGATGGAAATGAAATACCGATGATTGGAATGGGAACTTGGCTGCAAACAGAAAAAGACAACTGTATAAAAGCTATAAAATATGCAATAAAAACTGGATATAGACATATCGATACAGCAGATATTTATGATAATCATGAGCTTGTAAAAGATGGTATTAAAGGTTTTAGCCGTGAAAAGCTATTTATAACAACAAAGCTTTGGAGAGATTTTTTAGATCCAAAACTCGTTGAATCAGAATGCGACAGAGCTTTAATGGAGCTAGATTTAGATTATTTAGATCTATATTTAGTTCATTGGCCAGATAGAACAAAACCCCTCGCTGAAATATCATATGAGATGTCAAAGCTAATAGAAAAAGGCAAAGTAAAAAGTATAGGAGTTAGCAACTATACGATTAATCATTTGCAAGATCTAATAGATCAAGGCATAAAAATTGCTGTCAATCAAGTAGAGTATCACCCGTTTTCAAACCAAGAAGCGCTTTTAAATTTTTGCACAAGGAATTCTATTTCAGTAGTTGCATACTCTCCACTTGCTAGAGGTGAAGTTTTTAATGACCCTGACATTAAGCATCTATCTAAAAAATACTCTAAAACGGCTGGTCAAATTACTCTTAGATGGATGATTCAAAAAGATATTATAGTTATCCCAAAAGCAACATCAGAAAAACATATAAAAGACAATTTTGAAATTTTTAATTTTGAGTTATCTATAGATGATATGAAAAAAATTGATGGGATAGGAAAAATTAAACCTCAAAGACTTATCAATCCCGAATTTGCTGATTTTGGATATTGATTAAGATTAATACCTAAGATATAATCTTTTTAAAATTAATCAATTCAATGTTTTTATGAGTAATTCAAAAAAGTTTAAAACTAGAGAAGTTTTTATATCCCATATTGCAATTGGAGCTAATAATCCTATTCGCATACAATCCATGACAAACACAAAAACAGAAGATATAGTTGCTACTACATCTCAAATTCTAGCTTTAGAAGAAGCTGGCTGCGAAATAGCAAGAGTTACAGTTCAGGGAAAAAAGCAAGCATATGCTCTAGAGCATATAAAAAATGCACTACTTAAAAAAAAATCAAAAATACCCCTTGTAGCAGACATTCATTTTTATCCACCGGCTGCATATATCGCAGCTGATTTTGTAGATAAAATTAGAATAAATCCCGGAAATTTTGCAGAAAAAAGAGCTGTTTTCAAAGAAACCATCTTAACTGAAATTCAATATCAAGATGAGCTAAAAAAAGCCGAAGAAAAACTTGTTTTATTAATAGATAAACTCAAAAAAAATAAAGTAGCTCTAAGAATAGGGGTAAACCACGGATCTTTATCTGATAGGATAATGACAAGATATGGCAATACCATAAAAGGCATGGTAGAGTCTGCTATTGAATATGGTAACATCTTAAGAAAACATGACTATCATAACATTGTATTTTCTATGAAATCATCATCATCATTTATAACGATTGAAGCGTATAGAGCACTAGTAGATAAAATGTTAAAGCTAGGTTGGGACTATCCGTTGCATCTAGGAGTAACAGAGGCCGGGGATAAAGACGATGGAATTATAAAATCGTCTGTAGGTATCGGAGCTCTATTATTAGATGGAATTGGAGATACTATAAGAGTATCTTTAACTGAAGATCCCACAAAAGAGATAGAGCCTGCAAAAAAATTGGTTAAGCTTTGCTCTAATAGATCAAAAAATATAGCTACTCAATTTAGTGATAATTCAAATTTCACCAAAAGTTTCTCAAATAAAAAAACTCTTTTAGCTCTTAAAATAAATAGCTCAGGAGATTTAGACAGCGTAGCCAATGATAAACTTAATTTAATCGATATATTTTATTTAGAAAATTTTAAAAATACTAAAGAAGATCTTGAATTTATAAAAAAGCTAAAGAATCTAAAAAAAACAATAATATCAAAGTTAGATATTGAAGGTGCTACAAAAATATATTCCTTAGAGGAGTATCCTAAAAATAGCGATGAAAGATTTCCTTTAGAGATTACTCCAAGAGATGAATATGAAAAAATAAAAAATCTAAATCCTCTTTTTATAGTTTTTAAACCTCTAAATTCAAATATTGAAAAAACAAGAGAATTTTCCTCTTTTCTACAGAAAAACAATATATACACCGATACAATTTTAGATCTTAAATATACTGGATCATTAGATGATATTAAAATATTAGCATCATCTGAAATTGGTCTTATTTTATATGAACAATTTGCAAATGGTATTCTTTTAGATGTGCCAGAAAACTCAAAAGAGAATAAATCTCAAATAAACACTTTAGAGCTCAGTTTAAATATCTTACAAGCTTGCAATCTAAAAAAATATAAAACAGAATTTATCGCATGCCCAAGCTGCGGCAGAACTCTTTTTAATATTCAAAAAGCTTTAAAAAAGATAAAAGAGAATACATCGCATCTGCCTGATCTAAAAATTGCTGTTATGGGTTGTATTGTAAATGGGCCAGGGGAGATGCAAGGATCTGATTTTGGATATGTAGGGGCAAATACAGGAAAAATAGATTTATATGTTAATCAAACGTGCGTAGAGAAAAATATCGATGAAAAAGATGCGGTAGGTAAATTAATCTCACTTATAAAGAAACAAGGTAAGTGGAAAGAACAAATAAATGCCTAGTTTTGACATTTTTCACAAAAATGCGAAGTTCTTTGAGATACTTTTATTTTTTTTATTATTGATGAGCAAATTGGACATGTTTTTCTCGTATGGACTAAAAGATGATTTTGATGCTCTCCAAAATCTTCATAGATAGAAGAGAAGTTTGATCTTGATTTCCCAAGTGAAGTTCCTCTATTTTTAATAGCTTTTGCTATTATTTTTTTTATTGAAAGAAATAGATCTTTAGCATTTTTTTTAGTTATATCCAAAGAGATTTTTTCAGGGTGCATTTTTGCTAAAAAAAGAGCTTCATCAACATAAATATTACCAAGTCCTGCAATGAAATTTTGATCTAAAAGCAACGTTTTTATGTTTTTCTTTTTTGATTTTAATTTTTCATAAAAAGAATCAAATGTAAATTTTTCTGATAAAATATCACATCCTAATTTATCTAAACTTGAGAGATCTTCTTTTAAATAGAACTTTCCAAATCTTCTTGGATCAAAATACACAAGCATTTTTTTGTTTTCAAAAACTAGAGCAATATGTTCGTGCTTTTGAAAAATGTGATTTTGATCTTTTAAAAAAATATGACCTGTCATTCTCAGATGTATTATCAAAAATTTACCTTCTAGATCAAATATCAAATACTTCCCAACTCTTTTGATATTTATAATTCTTGAGTTTTTGACTCTTTGAGAAAAAGCCTTCTTTGAAGTATTTATCAAAGAAGGCTTAAAGATTATAACATCTACTATCTTTTGAGATAGAATTTTAGCTTTAAACAAATCATTTTTGATTGTCTCAACTTCTGCTATCTCAGGCATAAACCGCCTAAGTGTTTATGTGTCTGATAGATCATCGAGCGCTAATCTATACTTGCGATAGGTCTATCCGCTGCCGGCGGTGAATCTGATGTTGCAGGTGATGGAGTTGCGCTAGATGATGAAGATGTACTTGCAGGAACTGGTGCAGCCGGTTTATTTTTACTCCATTTAGAGGTTATATATTTCCACGCATCTTTTAAGCTCGCTAAAATTGCATTACCATATTTTTTTGGATTAAGCACTACAACTCTTTCAAATAAAGCAACTGAAAAGGCTATAACAATCGAACCAAATACTGGAAAAGATTGCGCTACAGAATAAAAAAGCACTTGTATTGCAACATGATATACAGTTGATTTTATAGGATGTTTTAAAACAGTTTTGTCTGGTTTCGTGAAACATTCTTTTAACGTTATTAAATAGATATTTTCCTTTGTCGGCTCTGAACTTGGTGTAGCTGAAGTTGATACCGATGGGGCTGTTACAGAAGTTGGATCACCTGCGCTTGGAGCTGGTGCAATTGTAGATGTTGTACCGAGTGGCGTGGGTGCCTTCGTAGCTGGGCTAGCTGGCGAAGAAGTAGAACTGCTTGCTAGTACAGGTTTATCAGCTGATTTAGAGAGCCATGTCGATGGACTTAGTATAGAAAAAGAACTCATTTTATACCTCCTAAAAAAATTTTTTTCGGTGACAAGTTATTACTTTCTAATAATATTATGCAATAGAAAAAAAATATTTTTTCATGAATTTCTTTGAAAGAAAAACCCTCGATAAATTCCCCGAGCCCTTGACAATGGATCAGCCCTCCAAACTATGTCCAATATACGGCCTATAAAAACGCCTTTTTTTTCTGGATCGTGATTTATCCATTTTTCAAATAAATCAAAGACTATTGATTCAATATTTTTTAAAATTTTAGAATCAATATAGAGAGATGCTGAAAAAAAACATATTGAAGAGCAAATAAAAAAAATGGGGTTATACGAACTAAATATCAAAGCAGCAAAACCTATAATTTTAAAAACTATAGAATATAAAACTGCTTTTTTAGGGTTTTCTAAAACAAAATCATCTGGTTTTTTTATGAACCCTACAATATCTTTTACAACTATCATTCTATGATTACTTGTTAATTTTTATTTTGATGTAGCGCCTTCAACAAAACCCATTGCTCTTTCTGCTGCCCTTTCAACTCCATCTGCTACCCTTTCAACTCCACCTGCAAAACCCCTGCCTTCTCTTTTTCCTTTTGCTCTCGCTGCTGCTGCATGTCCTGCAAAAACTTCAGTTATTTGATCTTCTATCCCATCCCAAACTTTTTCATAGTTTTTAGCTATAACAACTGCCAAAAATAATGAAAAACTAAAAACCCCTAAAGCTAAAATAGAAGAAACTGGACTAACATAAGCCGAAAGTATAGTTAAAGCTATAGTTGAAATAATAATTGAAATAGGTCTTTTTTTTGTAAGATCCTCTACTTTATTATAAAAATCTTTTACACCAATAATCGCTGTATCTACAATCTTCATATAAACCCCTTTTATTTCTCTTTTCGCTAAAAAGATAACAAAAATGAGTTTTTTTTACACCTTAAAAAAATGATTGGTATGGAAGATAAGAAATATAGAGCAATAATTAAATTTTTAAACTATAGGCTCATTGCTTTTTGAAAATAATCCTTCAAAAAAGCCTCTTGTACGGCCATATATTTGATATGCTAAAATTTTTAGATTACGGCCGACTATCTGACCTTTTTCTCTAGGATCTCCTGTAAAAATATCTTTTGTCTTTTCTGCTAAATTTTGATATATACTTTTAAAATTTTTAATAATAAGGAGATGAAATGGTAGAGTGATAGAAAAAACACCTATAGCTACTATTAAAGAAAATGGAGATATAAAACCTGCAAATATTGTTAAAGCAAAAGCATATGTAATAGTAGCTAATGGCTTTTCTTTAGCCATAGAATCTAATTCTTTAAAAAAACTTTTAAAATTACCTTTAATTGCGGTTGTAGTCATTTTATTACCTTTATTTACCTTTTATTATTAATAGTATAATAACTATAGCAAAAAACATGATTTTTATCTATGTAAAAAAAAGTATTTATAACTGATATTTTTGATCGATATAATTTATTGAAATTGTTATGATATCTTTCATAACAAAAAATTTTAATCTTATGAAAAATAAATATGATCATCAAAAAATAGAAAAAAAGTGGCAAGAATACTGGAAAGACAACAAAACTTTTGAAGTCAAAAAAGATTTAAGTAAACCTAAATTTTACATATTAGATATGTTTCCATACCCATCAGGAGCAGGTCTTCATGTGGGTCATGTAACCGGTTATACTGGCACTGACATTATAGCTAGATATATGAGACAAAAAGGTTATAATGTCTTGCGTCCTATGGGCTGGGATAGTTTTGGATTGCCAGCTGAACAATATGCTATAAGAACGGGCACTCATCCATCTATTACTACAAAAA
>SDBV01008953.1_pt1 | contig 13393 bp, 14 predicted proteins | sample 2277081 | NCBI WGS metagenome assembly SDBV01 (sample SAMN10402039, study PRJNA504765) | marine sediment metagenome | isolation source: marine sediment core GS10_PC15, 223 cmbsf | place: Arctic Ocean: Southern Knipovich Ridge | collected 2010 | reverse complement strand
AAAATGCTCATGGACGCTGTGTTCGGGCCTGGCAGTTTCCAAAACGAAGTCATATGGTGCTACAAGACAGGCGGGGCCACGAAAAAGAGATTCGCCAGGAAACACGACGTACTCTTGTTCTATGCGAAAAACGCGGCTCAGATGATTTTCAGCGCGCAAAAAGAGAAATCTTACATGGCGCACAAATACGGTTTCAAAAAGAGCAATTTTCAAGAAGACGAACGGGGGCAGTATTCCTGGGTTATTATGAAAGACTGGTGGGAGATCGCTTCGGTCGGATCGGCTGACAGACAGCGCCTTGGCTACCCGACACAGAAACCCGAAGCGCTACTTGAACGGATCATCCAGGCGAGCAGTCACGAGGGGGACGTGGTTCTGGATCCGTTCTGCGGCTGCGGTACGACGGTTGCGGTCGCGGAGCGCTTGAAACGCCGATGGATCGGAATCGACATCACCTACCTTGCTATCGCCCTTATCAAGAACCGTCTCCAGGATGCCTTTGGGGGCCGAGTTGACTGCAAGGTGCTCGGAGAACCGACAACCCTCTCCGATGCTGCGGTTCTGGCCGGACAGGACCCTTACCAATTCCAATGGTGGGCGCTGGGCCTGGTGGGGGCCCGGCCCGTCGAACAGAAGAAAGGCGCGGACAAGGGGATCGACGGCCGGATCTTCTTTCACGACGATCCGAAGGGGAAGACGAAACAGATCATTCTTTCCGTCAAGGCCGGCCATGTGAACGTTTCCCACCTTCGGGACCTGCGCGGAGTAGTAGACCGCGAACAGGCCGCGATCGGTGTGTTGCTCACCATGCAGAATCCAACCAAGCCCATGCGCACCGAGGCTGCAAGCGCCGGGTTCTACCAGCCCGAGACGCTGGGCCAAAATAAGCGCTATCCGCGGCTGCAAATCCTGACCGTGGCCGAGTTGCTGGACGGGAGGGGGATCGATCAACCGCCGGCTGCGCACCGAGTCGATACCACCTTCAAGAAAGCGCCGAAGGAAGAGAAGGAGATCGGAAAGACGCTGGCCCTGTTCGAGAAGTAGGGGGGGCGATGGCGACGTGAAGCGAGCCGGGGCCGGCCGGCGTCCTGGACGCGCTGTTTGGCCGGAGCCCGTACCAGGACGAACCTGAAAACCCAAAGGGAGGAAAATAGCATGAGGATCTTACTGCTGTTCGTGGCCGTGGTAGTCGCGTTTCCAGTAACCGTCCGGGCTGGCGAAACCGCCTGGCAGAGTTTCAAGACTTCAGTTGCCGAATTTCAGAGCCTTGCGGACCAACAAGCACCTGGCGAGTCTTCCATGGAACACGCGATAAAGTGGGGGAAGGTTGAGCCTCTGATTTTCGCTCAATGGAAGAACTGCATGGCGCTAGTTGGGCGGTATGGTGATGAATTTGACTTGCAAGAATGCAAGGCAGAACACAAGAGCCTGCGGGCACAAGCCAGGAAACTTTTGGGACGGAAACTGATCTACTCGGCCAATGTGGACGTGGAGTTGGGCGAGTTCAATTTCAAGACGAAGAAATATCCACTTGTTCTGCGTCCACTTCACGGTACACCGACACCCAACCCGTGCGAATCGGCGGTGGCCAACGGCTACATTTGTCTGTTTCAGAAGAAGCCGGGCCGACAGATTATTAATGGCACGGGGGGACTCTACGGGGTTACTCCCATGCAATACTGGTATTTCAGAGCAAAGCCTTTAATCACCTACACGGAGGCACTACCCGACACCGAGACGGCCAAGAGTTTCAAAGCCGCGTGGGAAGAAAAGCCCGGTGGGGGGGGAGTGTCGGGAGACGTTTTCTTCCGATGGAGTAATCCCCGGAACAAGAACTGCGCGAAGCCGACGAAACGCAGGGGCAGGAAGATACCGGCGCACTGCTGGGGGAGGGTAGAGGTGATAGAGTGGCCGGACCTGACCGAGTAGCAGAAAGCGCCGAAGGTTGAACGCCCGGACGGAACCACGCTCCATCTTTTCAACGAAGACACCTGACCCTGGAACCTGAAAGGACGTGCGTCATGCGGAAATGGTTTGTGTTCGTGGTTGTCGTGTTGATGGCGGTCGCGTCGAGTTCGTGTAGTAACAGCGAGGTTGAGGCCTTACGAACCGAGATCGAAGGGCTGCGTGCCGAAGTGGCGAAGTTCAAGGCCGGGGACTCCAGGACCGATGAAGGATCGGGCGCTAAGGCGATTCGCGGGCGCTTTGTAGCAGGTGAAAAGTCTTACATTCGAGCCATTACATTAGACCCGGACGCCATGGTGGCAACGCTGGAGTCCCCGCTATTTTTGATGACTAGCGGTAAGATGGCATATTCCTATAAGGCGACAGGCAAGAAAATCTACGTTCGGGATCCGCAGAAAGGCGACATTACCTTCACCATCAAGGACAAGAACACCATCGTCTGCGAAATGAAGATCATCGGGGATGTCTACCGGCGGGCAGCAAGCGATGGCGTTGAGGCTTTCGTCGTCCACTTGAAGGCCATAATGGTAATCATCAGGGACAAAAAGGACGACTGCGACGCGATCTTCAACGGAGTGACTGAGTACGTGGATAAGCACAAGGAAGAAATAAGGGCCTTGAATGCCCTTTCAAAAACGAGAGATTTGTCCAAGCAGGCCAAGATGGAGAAGAAGGTGTATCAGACAACGGAGAAGATCCTGCCCAAGACCATCGTTAAAGAGATCAAGGAAAGGTGCCCGGGCACTCTCGAAAAGACCTTCGCGGTCTTTGAAGCCGCAGGGAAGGGTTGAGCGACAACAGGCGCGTAGTGCTCACCCTGGACGCCGGCCGGGGCCGGGCTGGACTGGAGAGGGGGCACTACCTCCGGAACCAGGGCGATCCTGCCAATTTCGATGTTGTCCGACCTTCTTTCGGGAAACAAGGATGAATCTGGAATTGTCTTCCTCTTCCCTTAGATCGGGGGATCGCTTCCACCAAGCCGGCGAAAGCGAGACAGAAGTCGAAATAAACCCGGAACAGAAGTGCTCCGGGAACAGATACGCAACGTGTCCGCTGTGCCGATTGCAACCGTGGACGTTCCGGGCGCCAAAGGGCCGCACCTTGGACGCTGCTTGACCTTGCGGGTATCGGAGCGGGCCGGAACCGAGCACGCCGGCGCAAGGCTGCCGGTTGAGCCGGAGAAAAGGGCTGGGGAGGCGACAGCCCGGCAGAAGCGAAAAGGCGCAAAAGCACACGATGACGGCGCGCGGAACACAGGAAAGCGATAGGGCGAACAGGGACGGTAGGGGCGGAAGCAGCGAGGGGCACTGGACGCCCTGCACCTTACACTTGGCCGAAAGCGGGAAAGATGTCGCAACGGCAAGAGCCGGGGACGCTTTCAAGACAACGACACCTTCGCGGCCAGGGCGAGCACGGGCCGAGCGACAACGAAGACGGCGGCTGTGGTTCGATGTTTTCGGTTCAGGCCTTGGACGGGCGGGCTTTTCTCCGACGCGAGCGGTTCTTCTGAGCTACCAGCCGGGCGCCGGCCGGCCGGTTGCGGCCTCGATGACCTTGCGGAAATCCTCTCGGAGATCGCCGGGGACGGCCAGGCCGGTATCCGCACACGTGCTGAGTTGACCAAGGGCCTGTTCGGCCAAGTCGAGCAAGGCATGGGACGCGACGATCAAGCGGCCGTCCACGGCGCCCACGTCGGAGGCTACCACGTTGCCGGCTGAATCGTAGACGTTGCAAAGTGTCCGGTCGTATCTCCAGGGGCTGGGGCTTGGCTTGTCCATGTTCAACCTCCGAGGGAAGCATAGCCCGGCCGGCTGGACGCCCTGCCTGGCTGCGGACGCCCACCTTGACAAAGGTTAGGGGAGTATTCTATATTGTCACCATGAACAGGAGAAACAGGAACAACAGGAGAAACAGGAATAAGGGGATGAACACAAATAACGGGAGAAAGGGGAGCATGTGAGACACGTCCTGGCCGTCGTGAACCAGAAGGGCGGGGCCGGCAAGACCACCGCCGCCGTCAACCTGGCCGCCGCCCTGGGGGAGAGGAAAAAGCGGATCCTCGTGGTGGACCTAGACGCCCAAGCCTCCGCTTCTAGCTGGCTCGGCACTTCCGGGCAATCGGAATTGTTCGAGTTGCTGACCACCGGCGATGGACGCCTTGAGGAAATTGTCCAGAAGTCCGCTACCCCCGGGGTGGACGTGGTGGCGTCCTCTTCCTGGCTCGTGGGACTGGACAAGGCCTTGGCCGGGGAGGTGGGGGCAGAGACGATCCTCCGTCGCCTGATAGACGCCCTTCCGGACCGCTGGGACTTCGTACTCCTGGACTGTCCTCCGAGCTTGGGAACGCTATCCGTCTCCGCCCTCGTGGCCGCCCGTGGTGTCCTGGTTCCCGTGGAGGCCTCTGTCCTGGCCCTGGCCGGACTGGCCGCCCTTCTCAAGACGGTGGAGACGGTCAAGCAACGTCTCAACCCGGACCTGGAGATCACCGCGATCATTCCCTGTCGGGTGGACGCCAGGACGAACCTGGCCCAGGACATAGTGAACCGACTCCGGGAACGTTTCGGAAAGCTGGTCACGCGGACCGTTATCCGGGAGACCGTCAAGCTACGGGAGGCCCCGTCTTTCCGGAAACCCATAACCGAGTACGATCCTCGTGGATACGGAGCGGAGGACTTCCGGGCCGTGGCCGGGGAACTGTTGAAGCGAACGAACAGGAGGTCCTGACAATGGCAAAAAAGAAGGCCACCAAGAGACGCCGGACCATCGGAGACGATCCCCTGGACTCCCTTATTCCCGACAGTAGGAGCCGGGTCAAGGCCACCACGAAGGCGAGCAGACGAGGACTGGCCCCAGCCGGCACGACGGAGCGCAAGCCCAAGCCTAAGAAAACGCCCTCCAAGGTGCGCTACACAGTCCACCTTCCCACGGAGTTGATAGAGGAGGCCCGCAACGCCGTGGTGGCCCTCTACGGGACGGGAAATCTGACCCTGGCGACTCTTACCGAGGACGCCCTCCGCCGGGAACTGGCCCGACTGAAAAAGAAGCACAACGGGGGAAGGGACTTCCCGCAGCGGACGGCGGAACCAAGGATCGGGAGACCTATTAGGTGACAGGAGAGGAAATCATGAACGAGAAACCGAAAACTAGGTTTGAACGTGACGGCATGGCTACCGTCGTCCTGGACGTGGAGGAGACCGCCGCCTATCTGGCCGTCTCGGAGATCACTCTCCGCCGCATGGTTCGGGACGGGGAGATCCTGCACACCCGGGTCCGGAAGGCCCTCCGCTTCAGGGTGGAGGACCTGGATCGCTACCTGGAGAAGAACACCCGGCAGGGCATTGAGGTGTCCGCCTCGAAAGGGGAATAACGGGAGCGAGGGAGACATGAGCATGGCGGGCCGCAACAGGAACAAGACGCTTGAGGCTGGCTTCGATGGCGGGGCATCCGGCCGGAGGTCGCGCACGCTCTCGGTTGCCGGGACTGGTCGCCCGTGCTGGCCGAGATCCGGGCCATGGTCGAGGTCCTGGCCGGCGGCACCCACCCGGCGGCTAGGCGAGCGAGGACCTGACCGGGCGGCGCCGGCGACGGGAACGGATCCGGCCGGAGAAGGCCTCGGAGCCTGGAAACAAGGCCATGGGACGGGCCAGGAGCGACGCAAAGGACCCGGGCCATACCTGGACACTTCATGGCAATACTCACCCTGAACATTCTGTGGATGAAGAAGGGGGACGCCACGCCGCACCAACGGCTGCGGGAATTGTCGGTCAGTGTTCCGGTCGCCTCGAATCATCCCGGCATGACGGACAAGGAACTGGACGCACTGCTAACCCTACCAATGCTGGGGGGCTGCGACGGGTACAAGAACACGACGTACACGGTGAGGATGAGCGGTTTGTACAACATATTCGATGAGAAGTGCGTGTTGAATTTTGCCATACCAGACGCACTCCGGCAGTTCGAGAAAACCAAGCGTCGACGGGTCGAGGCGGCCAAGGAGATCAAGGAGTGGTCGGAGAAGTATGGGAGTTCCCGACTCCAGGAGCAACTTCGCCAGGGCTTTGCCGGCTGGCCGTTGTACCTGCATGAACGGCTAGATAAGGAATTTCCCGGCTTCGAACTGGACAACACCGGCAAGACCGGCGATCCACTCCTGAACCCGACTCTGGATCAACTCAAGACGGCTCGTGATGTCGCGGATCGCATGGTCGAGAACGACTTGGTCCTGAGCAAGCAAGAGGCGTTCGATCTGATCAATATCGTGCCGATCACGTTCTTCGATGACGGCGAAGATCCTCACTGCACAAAGCATTACATCGTGTACCGGGATTACCGGCCGGGAAGCGAGGCGTTCGACGCCAAGACGATCCGGTTCTGCTGCGAGGGGTGTGGGTAAAGGTGGGCCACGGACAGGGCTTGTCCCGAAACGACCGATCAAGTTGGCCGCGGCCACGGTCGAGGCGGGCCGGGCCGGAAGTGAGACACTTCCTGGAACCGCGATTCCACCCGTTCGCGAAGTCAAGCCCAGGGCGGACTTCCGAGCACGGTTCGCAAAGTGAGGCCGGGGGCGGGTTTCCGGGCAAACCCACGTCCATAGCGGACCTCCCGCATGGTCCGATAACCTCTATTATGTAAACTAATCGGAATACATATGTCATATCAATGGGATACTATTACAGGCAAGGCGCAGGGAAGTGTCTCATAACCTAAAAACCAGCGAAAACAGGGTGTCACCGGCGAAGAAAACAGATCGGGCCGCGCCTGGAAGCGCTCCCAGGCCGGCGAAGGGTACAGGGTCAGGGCCGGGGCCTTCGGACGCAACACGGTGGAGCTATGCGGCCAGGCCGGGCATTCTACGCAAAGGGCTTGACAACAGCATTCCACCCGGGATACGCTAGGGCCAAGAAAGGAAGGTGCAATCATGGCGAAGGGAAGACCGAAGTTCTTTCAGGAGAAAATGGTGCAAACGGCCATGAGGCTGCCGGCCACGTGCGGGGAGCGGGCGGACAGCTTGATCGAATACGTGAGCACGCTATCGCTTGGAGGGAAGCTGGTTGTCAGGAGTGACGTGTTTCGAGAGGCGATCCTTCGCGGCTTGGACTCGCTGGAAGCTGAGCGGGCCGGGCTTGTCCAGCCCGCACGCGGCCGGGCCAGGTGAGCGAGGCGGGCATGACGCTGCGAGGCGGGAAGCGGAGCACCAAGGGAAAGGCGCCGGCGGCACCGGGAGCGCTGGCCGATCTGTTGGACTGGTTGATGGGCAAGCCTGCGAGGTGAGCATGGCAAGGCACGCGAAAACTGTCCGGCTGATAGAACGGGCACACGCGATCCTGGCCGGGCTGCGCCCGAACCCGATGACGGTCCGGCAAGTCTACTACCAGCTTGTTTCGGGACATGGCCTAGAAAACACGCGGGGCCAGTACAAGGCGGTGAGCAACGCGCTGGTCAAGGCCAGGAAGGAAGGGATCATCCCCTGGGAGTGGATCGAGGACCGCCTGCGACGGCCGCGATCTGTTGACATGTGGACCGGCCTCCCGGACTTCGCGGAGACGTGCAAGCGCGCCTACCGGCTTGACGTGTGGGAGACACAACCCGGCTACGTCGAGGCATGGCTTGAAAAGGACGCGCTGAGCGGGATTTTCGAGGATACCCTTGACGCCTATGGTGTCACCCTGAACGTCGGGCGTGGTTACGACGGGTGGGATTCAATCCGCAACGCGGCGGAACGATACTCCGACCGGCCCGATGTCGCCGTGCTGTACTTCGGAGACTTCGATCCATCGGGCGAAGACATGGCCCGCAGCCTGTCCGAGCGCCTGCGATTCTTCGGCTGCGAGCCCGAGATCGTCAAGTGCGCGCTGGTCTTCGAGGATATCGAACGTTACGATCTACCGCCGGCCTTTGCGAAGCGGACGGACACGAGGGCGGCCGGTTTCATCGCCCGGCACGGCGACGTATCCGTCGAGTTGGACGCGCTGCCGGTCACCGTGCTGCGGGAACGCCTGGTTGACGAGGTGGAAGCCAGGATGGACCTGGACGCGCTGGCCGAAGTGCAGGATCGGAAACAAGAGGATCGGGGGACGCTTGTGTCCGTCCTGTCGGATCTGTGACTTGGAATCGGAAAGCGAGGGAGACATGGACCGTCAAGAGCTTGAACGTGAGATCGTCGCCGTCCTACTGCACGGCGAAACCGTGGGCGACGCAACAATGAGCGCCCACGATCTGAAACCCAGCGAGATCCAAGATTCAGGCCTGAAAACGATCTACCAGGCCATGTACGATCTGCACCGGGCCGGCAAGTCTGTTGCCGCATTTGAAGTGGGCGAACTGATAGGGGATCACCGGAAGGTCGACGATCTGTCAACGTCGGGCTATTCCGTGCCGTCAGCCGAGATCATCGAACGCAGGATCGACAAGCTGCGGGAGTTGAACCAGCGGGACCGATGGGCAAGCGCTTGCCGGCAAGCTGAAACCATGCTCGCCCGTGAAGCACCGCTTGCAGAATTTCAAGAGTTGTTCGCCGGGTTGGATAGGTATAGGCCAGCCGACCGTCGCCTCGAATCGTTGCACCTGGCAGGATTCCTGAATGCACAGACCGACACGATCGCTCGACGCATTGATGGCACTGAGGAACCTATCCCTCTCCCCTGGCCGAAGGTGGAAAAGTTGATGGGCGGCGGGCTATGGCCGGGCCTGACCGTGCTGGTAGGCAACACCGGATCCGGTAAGACACAGCTTGCAATCCAAGCCGCGCACTACGCTGCGAGCAACAAAGACAAAGACGGGAAAGACAAAGACAGGGTTCCCGTGCTCTATATCGGACTGGAGATCGATCGGCTTGGGATGGTCTGCCGACTGTTGGGCCTGCGTTCCGATGCGTACTGGTCCGACCTGTATTTCGGGCATCTCGAATGTCCGTCACGGAGCGCACCCGGGATTGACCTTATCCACAATGCTACGGAAATCATCAACACGCACCGGGAAGCGCTGGCCGAATTGCCATTCTACTTCGAGCCTGGATCTATGTTGGGTTGGGATCCCTTGGAGTTGGATCGGTTGTGCAGGAAAATGCGGGTGAAGCATCCGGCCGGCCCGTTCATAGTAGTGCTCGACTTCCTGCAACTTGTGCGCGGTGAGTCTGATCAGTTGCGGGAGAACATCGGCCGGGCCGCATACATGGGCCGGGCGGCTGCCCGGGAGCACGGGGCATCCGTGATTCTGATAAGCAGCACTGCCAGGGAGAACTACGGAACGCTGGCCGGCACCAAAGGAAAAGGAGACGTACCTTTGGGCGGGGGCAACCCGAGCCGGTTTGTTGGCATGGGCAAGGAAAGCGGGGAAATCGAATTCGCGTGCGACTGGCTGTTGACTCTATGTGCCGAAGAAACGGAAACCATGCCGCGCACGGTTCACCTTGCGGCCGCAAAGGTGCGGGCCGGACGGCCGGGATGGGCCAAGCTGAGTTTTGACGGGACGGAGTTTCACGAGCCGAAGGCGGACAAGATAGTGGGATTCGGAGGTGAGCCATGAAAACAGGTAAAGGAAAGCGGGCCAGGAAACCGAGAAAGCCGCTTCCCGACATGAGAACCCATGTTGCGGCCAAGCTGCGGGAGCGGCTCGATCGCGTGCTCGATCATATCGAACATCACCCGCCCGAGCTTTCGCCCTACCATGCGAGAGAGTTGGCCAAGAGCCTCGACCAGAGAAACACGATCTTACTGGGCCGCGCCTCCATCGGACCGGGCGGCTGCGCTGAGTTCGGGCCGGTAGAGGCGAAAAGAGATACCGTCTTCACTTATATCGACCCCGGGGATCACGAATGGCCCGACACCATCCCGCTTGCGTTGCAACAGATCCGGAGCGAAGCGGATCTGTTGGTCCAAGAGACTCTCGACATGATGGTGGGCGCTGCGACATCGACGAAGACACGGGGCAAGGGCTGGCTGATACCGGAGAAGCTGCAACACTCCGTACTGGTCCGGATGTCGGAGTCGTTCCCCTGGAGCATGGGGCCATGGGCCGGCCGGTTGGTCCACGTGCTCATTTCCCTGTCGCCTTCCCGCATAAAGTCTGAAATCCCGCTCGGGCACTGGCACCCCGAAGCCGCTGCCCTGGACGTTGCCAAGTGGCTTGAAGGCCATACCGTCCTCGGATTCCCCTTCTCCGAAGAGATCACCCGAGAGGTCTTTGAGGTCTACGGTTTTTCCTCCGTGCATACCTTCCACGAATCGAACCGCCCTTTTGTCCCTGGATACGCTTTCGCGGTTATGCGTCTCGCCGTGCAGGCGGTTGAGCGGGACCAGCACAGGCAAAGGATCGCGGTCGACGCCGGCAAGACGCACAGTAGGTTTCTGGGAACCGTCCGGGACATGCCGGCATTGGAGAAGTCTGAGGAGGTGCAAATGCTTGAACGAAATGATATCTGCTGTTGGCAACTGGACATCCCGGGCCGGGAACCGAAAATGGCCGACGTTCAACTACTTCTCCCCATGGAGGGTATAAGGCCGAACGAGGCAACCATTCATGCAATCAGAGAACTGGGGGGACCTAGCGGGCTGCGACACTGGGCCGCCTTGCTGCGCCAGCTTTCCGTCGAGGGGGCGCGATCCGGCATCATGCGCTGGACCATGCGAAATCACCTTGAAGCGCTGGGATACACTGAGCGCCAACAAAAGAGCTTGGGACACCGTCAAGAGATCGCCCGACAGGTCGAGTTGCTAACGGCTATTCGGCTCATTGTCTACGCGGCGAGCGGCAAGAAACGTTCATGGGATTTTATCCTGGCACCCCTGGGAGCCGACGAAAAACTAGAGGGCTCGCAGTGGACCCTTGAAGGCCTGCGGCTCAAAGTCCATCCGCTTCTTTACAGCGGGGTACGCAAGGAATCCGGACGGCTGGGTGAGAACTACTTTCCCGCGACGGTTGAGTTGCCGAAAATAGATCACAACCGATTCCCCTACGCAACCACCATTGGTCTGATCCTGTCGGTTCGCTGGCGTATGGCCATGGGTGGGGGAAAATTCTATGTCCGGATAGCCGGGGAGAACCTTTTGAAGCTGGCCGGGATGAAGTTCACGCGGCGGCGGGCAGTGGAATGTTGGGATCGCCTGGAAGCGAACCTTGACGAGTTGAAGCGGCGGGGCGTGTTGGCCCGCTGGGAGTGGCTGCGAGAGATTCCCGGCGAGAGAAGCGGGCCGCAGACCATGGCGGGGATCTTCGAACTGCACCCACCGGACTGGACGTATGAATCCTGGCTGGGCGCAAAGCAGATCGAGGCACCGCGCAAGCCTCAAATCTTGACCGGGGAAGAGTTGCGGAACTGGCGTCAACGGGAAGGGTTGAACCAGGCGAAAGCGGCGGAGCGGTTGAAGGCGCACAAGAGCACGATCCTCCGAGCCGAGCAGGGGCCGAAAAAAGCGCTGAGTCGCAAGTTGAGCAAGGCGCTGGACGCGGGCTGGGAGCCCGAGAAGTCGGGCCAGGAACGACCCGAGAAGTGAACCAGGGGACGCGGGAGTGGTGACAAAACAGTACAGGCTAGCCGCCCGAATGGTAGCAAAACAGTACAGGCTGGCCGCCCGAAAGTAGCAGAATAGTACAGGCCAGCCGCCCGACGGTTTCTCAACCCCCTGGATACACTGCCCTTTTGTGGCCTGGAAATCCCTTAAACAGGTTTTTACCTGTGTGTGGTGTGCGGCTTTTCGGCCCGCACTCCCACCCACCCACAGGAGGGAATTCTCGGATCTGGCCTCGCTGGCGTCCAGTGGACCTGCCCACCCTGGCCGGCTGGACCCACCCGCTGGCCTCGGAGGTCCTTCCCCTTGCCGGAGTACCTGTTGGGCGGTCGAGGCGCTGCAAGGGCCGCGGCCTCCCCTCCCTGAGAAAAACCTCTTGACACCGATGCAAAAGTGATGCATAATAGAAGCAGAAGTGAAAGGAGGTTCACATGGGGTTCACATAGCGCGGAGACCAAAAGGGACCCGATTAAATCAAAGGTTTCAAACGAGTTAAATATGCTGAAGGTAGAGCCGGGGTCCGAGGTCCCAAAGGATCCGGAGGTGGAATTGACATGACTATGCGAAAAACAGTTACGTTGACTGGACCTATGACGGCAAGGGTCTCACTACTCGCAGGCCAGTGGAAAGTGAGCGAGTCGGAAGTGATGCGGAGGTTGTTCGGGATGGGAAGCTTTCTAGCTGATGAGTTGGAGCGGGACCGTGATCTCATTAGCAAAGACCCGAACAACGGAGAAGAAGAGAGGCTCGTGTTCCTAGACCTGTAACAGAAAGGCAGGCACCAACTTTGAAATCGACAGAGACCGGCGGGAAAGTACGAGAACGAGGAGTCTATCTATACAAAGATTACAAGAGGTCGCCACCGGTCGCTGAACGGCGGGAGAAAGGCCGTTTTTGGGTTGCAATAACTCTTCTTTTCATCCTTTTAGTGGTCGTTGTGTTGTCGTTCATCACATGGCCGGGGACTAAGGAACTGGTCCCTACTCTAGTGTCAGCCATCACAGGCTTGACAGGTTTGGCCGTTGGTTACTACTTCGGCGACCGTGGCGCACCAGGTGGCGACTGAGATCGTTGTACGCCACCGGCAAGCGCACCGGGCCGCCGGCCTCCCCCCCCTACCTGCAAGACTGAGCGTCGGCCGGCTGTGACGCTAGTGGTAGACGGCCTTTCGGGAGATAACCATTTTTTCCGTTTTGTCGCTACACGGGGCGGGCACGAAACCCGAGACACGAGCAAGCGAAAACCGAAACGGTAGTAAGGCAAAAACCAGCACGGCACCTGCTCCCGGCATTCGATGTGCAAATGAGTATTTCCGGGCGCCCAAGGGCCGGCAACCCTGGACACGGCTTGACCTTGCGGGCCTCGAACCGGGCCGGAGCCGAGCACACCGGCACAAGACAGCCGGAGAAAGGGACGCGGGCGGCGCCAGCCTGGCAGGAGCGAAGGGTGCAACGGCACACAAAGCAACGGCGAACGGAGCGAGAAAACAGGGAAGTCGAACGAGGGCTCGGAAGCGACAGGAGCGGCGACGTGGAAAGGAAGCGGGAAGGCGACGGCTAAGAGGCGGGAGGTCGAGGTGGCCGCACTGGTCGAAACGGTCCACCCAGTAGCGTTTATGACGCTGAATTGCTGCTCTGGCCGAACCGTGATGGGCTGTCCACGCACCTGCTTATCATTCAATATCTTTCGCGCTTTCTCAGGTGTCAACGTCGCTTTTTCCGAGCAATTACGAGCAGCAGAGTCCAGCTTTTTCCAGAGAAGTCTGGACGACCCTAAAAGTATGGACGACTAGTCCAGAACTAGCCCGACTTTCCGAGATATGCAACTTCACCCGCGTATCTCACGAGGCAGTCTAGCCGATAATCCTGCGTAGTACCAGCGGTTTTCGACTTCGAGCAAAGCTGATTTACCACCTGAAAACG
>SDBV01008951.1_pt1 | contig 13394 bp, 22 predicted proteins | sample 2277081 | NCBI WGS metagenome assembly SDBV01 (sample SAMN10402039, study PRJNA504765) | marine sediment metagenome | isolation source: marine sediment core GS10_PC15, 223 cmbsf | place: Arctic Ocean: Southern Knipovich Ridge | collected 2010 | reverse complement strand
GAAGTATCTTGTCTACGGCCGCCGATTGCTCGGCCTCGTGATAGCGGAAAGTGCTTCGGTTGAGCACGAAGGGCTCAAGGTTCGCGGACTCCCAGGCTGGGCGGAGCTTACGGATGTCCTGGCGAACGCTTTTGATCTCGGCGTTAACGGCCTTAATGTCTGCGCCCTTGAGTTGCCCCCGCCGGACTGTCGTCTGCCGCCGCAACCTTTCGATCTCTTCTCCAACACCCCTAATCTTGGCCGGAGATACCGGCACATCCTTGCGACGGCCCTTCACTGTTACGTCCAGTGCATCCGCCAAGTCGCCAAGACTGCCATCTGGGTTAGCCAGGAACTCGTCTATCGCCCCCCGCGTCTTCTCATTGAGTCTGCCCGCTTGCCCGCGCAGGTTCGTCAACCTCTGCCTGAGAAACACCATGCGGCTGGCGAGCTCGGGGTGAAGCTCCTGCATGACATCGAACTTGCTTCGTCCGCCAGCACCCAACCGGAACGTTTCGTTGCCGCCCATCGTGGCAAGCGCGCGGTCGTGGAGGCCCGTCAACTCAGCCAAGTCGGTTTCGGCCTGGAAGCCAGGATTCTTCACGGAGCGCTGGTATGCGCCCTCGTAGACCCGCGCCTTGGCCCTCGCCGAACTGACAGGCACACCGGACGACGTGTAGCCCTGCGACACCTTTAGCAGCGCATCGTCTAGCGTCTCTCGCGCCTGAACCGTGGGCAGGTAGAACGCACCCGGCTTAGATGGCGCAAAGGCATTGATGTCAACGTTGAACTCGCCACGGGTGCGCGCCAATATCTGATCGCTCACCGCGTCGTAGGCTTGGGCGGCCGCACGCAGTTCTGGGCTGACAGCAGTGTAGAAGTCAGGATTGTCGGCCCAGTCCTTAATGGTGTTCTTCATGGCGTTAGCCTCTGGGCCTGTGTAACGCGGGGGCTGAGCATCCCACGCTGCCTGAAGGCGTTGGACAGTAGGGCGACGCAAGGCTGCGAACTCTGTCTCCAGGCTCGCCGTAACAGCCTGACGGGCATTGTAAGACACCAGCACTTCGCGGTCGATGGTAACGCTGGGATTTAAGCCCGAAGTCACTTGCTTGATGCCAGGCAGTTGCGTGACGCGCCCAGGGCGAAGTAGCGTTTCTTCCTTGAGGGCTAGTGCGGCCTTGGCTCCCGCGTTGCCGCGGCCCGGAAGCTCCCCGCCAGTGGCGCTCTGCGCTGGTGGGCCAGGTGGTTCGACTGGGGCCGCTGGAACGGCATCAGCCACCTCGCCCGCAGCACCACCGAGCGGACGCTCGGCCACAAGGCGCTGTAGGTTCTCCTCACCCTGCCGGCGGAATTGTTCTAGCGCAACGCGCTCCTCTCGGCCTAACGTCGCTTCCGCCAATCGAGTAGCAGCCTTCGCAAGCGCGGTACGGAGCACCTGAGGCGTTACCCTCACGCCAGCCTTAACGGCCAAGCCAATCCCTCGCGCAATGAGCGGGTCAAGAATGGGGATCGGCACCAGGTTGGTCGGACGAGCCAGTTCCGTCGCCACGGTTTCCGCGCCTGGGATACGCGTCAGGTTCAGGTCAGTGCCGGGAACCCCAAAGCCTTCTAGTACCGATTTCCCAACGAAAGCCGCACCCGGTTCCTCAATTTCACGGAACCTTTCCAGCGCCCCTGCCGCAACGGCTGGCACTCCCGCAAGATCGGAGGTTATCTGCCGCACCTGAGCACGGAGTCCGCCACCGCCCTCAAACGGGCTCGGCGGCGCAAGCCGCGCAGCTTCACGCTCCTCCTCAGCACGGACAAGTGAGCCCCGTAGCCGCTCGTCAAGCGTCGGCTCTTGCGGCGCAAGGGTTGGCGCAATCGTCGGCGGCTCCAGCCCGAATATCGCCCTGTCGTCAGGCTCAGGCGTCATGGTGGGAGGTGCGAGGGTCGCAGGTGGCGTTGGGCGAAGGCGCGGCTCCACCGTCGGTGCCTGGAGATTGAACAGCCCCCCAGCCGCCAGTTGGGTGAGGCTTTCGTCCGCGCTCTCGGTGGCGCTACGCAGCCCGTCCGCCACGAACGGGCCGAGGAAGTCTACTACCTCCTCGCGCTGTCGGGAGAAGCGTTCACGTCGGGCTCTCTCGCCCGGACTATCGAAAAAGCCTGGCTCGTTGGGCATGGCCTAGTAGAACTGGACGATGGCCTCGTTCCAGTGGGGGACGGCACCCCTCGCTTCGGCTTTCATGATCCGCTTGATAGGGGATTCCTTCTTTGGCATGTGTTCCTCCTATCTCAGCGCAGCGGTGGCGAACTGGCTGGCGGTGCCCCTCGGCGTGAAGAAGTCCAGCTCCCGCGCCTGCTCGGCGACGCTCTTGCCCGCGAGAGTCCACGCGCTCGACAACAGCGATTTCGTCTCAGTGTCGAACGTGCGCCAGACGCCCGCGAACTGCCGTGGTGCCGGGATGAAGATGCTCGGACCACTCCTGTCGGGCAAACCCTGTGCGTCCACCGATAGCGGAATCCGCAACGGTGAGGGCTCCTGAGCGAAGGGCTGCAAGGTGGCCGGCGGCAATTCGGTCAGCCTGCCGCCTCTGAACTCGCCCATCTCCTGTATCTCGGAGAATGGGAGTACCGTGATCTGCTCAGTGGCCGTGCCACCCAGGCCCAACGCACCTAGTTCCGCGAAGCCGCCGATCTTCTGAATCTCGCCTTCGGGTGTGCGGAAGAAGAACTCGTTCGTCTCCGCAGCCTGGAGTAGCGTGGGACGGACACCCAGGCGGGCGAACGTCTCCGCCGAGCCACCGAGAGACTGACCGAACGGCCCCGTACCAGCTTGCGGCACTCGGCCCCCGAAGCCCAGCGCACCGAACGCTGGCTCGAACGCGCGAAGAATGGACTCCTGCGTATTGGCAAACGCACCCGTGTCGGGGTCACGCGCAAGCGTGGGGCTCGGCGCTATGTTCTCGAACGGGTTGAACTCCTCAAGCCCGCCCTGGGCACTACCCATGAGCGGAATAACGCGGATAGTTCCCTGGGGTGTAAACTCGATTACCTCTGGGCGCGCTTCGCCTTGTGGGCCAGCCTCGCCTACTAGCAAGCCGCGACCCGTCGTACCTTCGGTGGCACTAAAGACGCCATCCCCGCCCTTTGCCATCTCTATCGTGCCACCGTGGGCGAAACCCAGCGGCGTTCCTGGGCGGGGGAGGCCACCCTGAGTCGCCTGCGTGAGTTCGCCCACACGTCCCTCTAGTTGGGGTATTGTCGCTTCAGCGCCAAGGGCACCTGGTATCGGCTGGCCAGCTACGCCCCGCAGCACGTTCTCTTGGGCGCGGGCGGGTGTCGTACCGATAGTGAGTGCGCCCTGAGCGCCCAGAGAGCCGCGTAGCACGTCGGTGCCGAGTTGTTCCGTGACGAGGTTGCGGGCCTGTTCGCGGAGGCCCACGAGTTCGCGGGTGAGGCGGCCAGTCTCGGCTGTGAGGTCGCGCTTCGTTGTAAACTGGCGCTGCTTCTCGGCCTCCTCTGCGGCGAAGGTGCGAGCTTCACCCTCCAGTTGGCGGCGCTGCTCGAAGGTGAGGCCCGCAGCGGTGCCGCCACCCGAACCAGCGATAGTCTGCGTACCGCCGGGCGAGAAGACGCTACCCTGAGCGTCGATGTCGAGCCACTTATCAGTGCCAGCCAAGTTGTACCAACCGCCAGTAAACTGGAAAAGCGGCTCCCCTGTGTCTGGATTAACGAAGGCCAGAACGCGCTGCTGCTCGCGACCAGGCAGCGTAGCGCTGGGGCCGCCAAAGGGAATGTTGACATTGATTTCCTCCCGGCCAGGTTGTGTCGTCACCCATTGCAAGCGGCCCCGCGTACCCTGATCATCGATGATGAAGGTGCGCCCTAGTGCGTTGCCAACGCCATCGTCATCGCCAGCCGACTTAGGCGGTAGAGTTGGTGGCATCGTCGTCCTCCTCCGCTAGCTCCCGGTTGGCGCGCAGGAGCCGGTGTACCAGCCGCCTCGGGATAGGCTTCTCCGGCGTGAGCTGGAACCGGCCCGACATCTCGGCGAACTGAGCGGCAATACTGTCAGGGTTGCCCAAGAGGGCGCGGTGCTGGGCGAGCCGTTCGTCCTTATCCAGCTTCCGACCCACCGCCGGCCCCTGGATCATCTCCTTACCCTCGCGGACAATATCAAGGTTCAGCCCGGCGGCAACGTCCATCGCCTCGCGGCCCAAGGCCATCATGTCATCTGGAGTGCTCATGGCGCTGTCACCGTCGGCTTAGGTCCGCCGGGCAGGGCACTGAGCGATGCTCCCGCCCTTCCGGCGCTACGAGCTGCTGAGCCGCGAATCGTCTCGTTCACTCCGGGTGCCCCCGCCAGTTGTGGCGCGGCACCGCGCTCGAACTCTTCCATGCTCATACCCTCGTCACCCGCGATCTCGATGTCGGCCTCCTCCTGCATGATCTTCATGCGCCAGTTGGCCATCTCAGGACTCAACAGGAAGCGGGTGATCTCCGAGTGCTTGAACTGCTCGAAGGGCAGTTCAATGTCCAGGTAGTTCTCCATAATCCAGAACAGGTCGATGGGCAACTGCTGCTGCCGGATCTGCACCATCGCCTGGATGCCCGTCTGGATCATGGCGATCTTGGAGGTGGGTGCTTGAATCTTGAACTCGCCCTGTAGGCGCGGCACCCAGTTGTCCAAATCCTCCGGCTTGAGCACTATCGTCCCGCCCTTGTCCCCGCCCCGCATCAGATCAATCGGCTCGCCGAACGCTTGGACGGCAGCCATCAGTGTCTCAGCGTGATCGATATGGGCCGCGACGATGGCGGTGGTGAGTTCCTTGAGACGCGACTTCGCCTGCTCGGTGATCTGATTGAGGGACCACGCGGGCATGGACGCGGCCAGAGCCCCGCCGCTCAGGGCCTCGTGTGCGCCGGTCTTGTCTCGGATGGTGTCGCGCAACAGGCCGATCAGGTTAGCGTTCTCCACGCCGAACGGCGGGATGTGGATCGCCTCCAGGTTCTCCGCCGCCGTACCAGTAGTAGCGTCGGCGTTTTCGAGCATCACCAAGTCTTGCTGAAGCAGTTTGTTGATCTTGGCCCCGAGGTCGTCGTCGTCACTCGGGTTCAGCGTAGCCTTCAGCCAGGGCATGACGGACATGTAGCTGGCGGTCGCCGCCTCCGACGCCCGCCTGTCCAACTGCGGGATCATAACGCGAACATCGTGGAGAACCGACTTCCAGTATTCGCCCGGCACCTTGGCTGTCCCCGTCTTCCCGGCCAGGATGCGGATCGGGCAGCGGTTCATCCCGTGCTCGATAGAGCGGAGAATCTTGGTGTTCTTCACGCCGCCGAACTCGAAGGCAAACGGCCCCACTCCCACTCTATGCGCCTCTTCATCGGTGATCACGCCATAGGCGACGAACTTGCGGTTGGCGTAGATGACGAGGTTAACCGGCTCGAATTGGTGCTCCTTCTCTGGTATCGCGCCGGCCAGCTCGTCTTCGCTGAAGATGTCGGCCAGTTCGCGCCAGCTTGTCTTCAGGACGGATAGTGCCAGATCGTTGAGGGAGCCCATGCTGGGCGGGAAGGTGCTCTCAGCAGGCAGGTCGCGCCACAGGATCGGGATAGGGGCTTTGCGCCGCCAGTCGGCTGTGCGCTTCTGGAAGTCCACCTCCGATTCGTCGTCGCCCATCTCCGGGTACTTCTCGCTCCAGTAGGCGCTGCCGGAAAGGTAGAGTCCCGCCTCTCGGCCCAACCCGATGAGTTGCTTCGTCTGACGGGACCAGGGAGAGTCGGTAGGTGGGTTGAGCTGATCCACCAGCTCGCCCATTGCGACTTCCAACTCGTCCGACTGCTTGATGCTACCAGGGCCGGTGCCGAACCACTGGAAGCCGATGCGCGGCATGACAGAATGTAGGTTATACATAATGTCTACCGTGCGCTCCGCTTCGCCCAGCGACATGCGTTCAGGCTTCAGCCTGTTCTTGCGCTCGGGGTTGTCGGTGTCCTGGTGCTCTACCGCGTGGGCGTCGCGGATGAGGTCGATGAAGATGGTGTCGAGGGTGTGCTGAACGCCCCAGCCCGACCGGCCATCAGCCAGCCAGTCGAAGAGTTCGCGGACACTAGCTTCGGTGGGTTTAGAGTCGAGGTCGCGCGGCATGCATACCTCCGTCCAGAGCAGGCCGTCGAGTAAATGCTACTTCAGGAGTATCAGCGTGTCAAGTAGAACGCCGCAACAACACCAACGACCATGGCCCACACCCCATAGAACAAGCCGTACCAGAACGCCAGCATGAACGCGGTGTAGGCGGCATACAGCCCGAGAAGAGCACCGAATAAGGCCCACCAGGAGCGTTCCCCATCTGTGCCCAAAGTGGTTCCCGCTGCTCAATCATCACATCTCTCCATACACTCTCACCGGCTTTGTTTGCCTGCGGCCGGGCGCCTTCTTACCATCATACTCGAACAGCGCGTTCGCCAGGGCGTCAAACGCATGGTCGTCATCGCCGCGCTCAAAATCGTCCGTCATGATCTCCTCCGCCGAGCCCTGCAACTTCGTCCGCTTCCAGGACAGACCCTCCAGTTCCCCGATGAGGTTGGGGCACTCAGGGGTAACGTAGAGGCCGGGCATCTTGGTCGCGGCGTCCACGTTGAGACGGGCGCCGACAACCTGGACACGGAGCGCGATCTTGTTCCCGTGGCGGGCCTTCTGGACCTTGAAGCCCATCGCCTGCAACGCCTGAATCTGCGCCTTCCCGGAAGGATCGGCGATCCACTTCCTGACACCGCAACGCACCTGCATGTCGGCCATCGCCTTCCCGAGTTGGTCCATCGTCGCTTCGTGCTTGTACCATTCCTCGAAGGCCCACGCGCGGCCGCCGGCGCCGAGCCCCACGGCCACGAGGGCAGTCGGGGAGACGCCGCCGAAGTCGATGCCGCCGATGCGGTCCTTGAGCACGGCCCGGTGTGCTGCGTCGAGCGACTTGACGTGATCGTAGCGGGTGAACTGGGGGAAGACCTGCCCTGCCATCTGGAGCCACTGACCGCCGAGTTCCTGGCGGCAGAGCGGATCGTCCCAGCCGCCGTAGGTATCGACCAAGCCCTCCACGTAGCCGGGCGGGGTGATGCCGCCATCCTCCGCGTCCTGCGTCTGGGTGAAGAACGTCTCAACCCGCTTCATGGGTTTGTCGATGAAGCGCCGCCAGACCCAATTCCGCCCCTTGGGCGTGCCGGTGCATTTGAGCTGGTAGAGAAACCCTGGCTGCCTGAGCCGTCCTCTGAGGACCAGGAAGGCTTCTTCCTGCTTCCCCAGCGTGATCTCGTCCATGAGCACGCGGGCGATGTTGGGGCCGCGGAGCCGGTCGGCCTGAACGTCCACAGAGCGGAACCAGACTACCGAGCCGTTGGCGTAGTTGATGTCGATCGGGGGTTGGCGCGTCATCTTGAAGAACGTGCCTTCCTGGCCGGCGTAGCAGTCTTCGACCGTCGGCACGAGGATGTCCTTCACCATCTGCCAGGTTGGCTCGGTGAGGATTTGGCGGGAGCCGGGACAGTTCCAGGCGTAGTCGAACGCATCGATGACGAGCGCGCGCGTCTTCCCGATGCCGATACCGCCGTAGTAAAGGGGATACATCGTGCGGCTCAGGTAGAAGTCGCGCTGCGGATATGTGCAGCCGCAGTCCGGCGGGTGAGGCTGGACTTTGGCGTACTGGCAGACGCCGCTGGGCGCGTGGCGGATCAGGGAGAAGTCGGTTGTGGGCTGAACGTCAGCCGCGACGCCCATGCTTCAATCCCAGTTCTTTGTAGCAGGTAACGCAGCCGCAGTCTTCGCGTTCTTGGGCATAGAGAGCGAAGGCTGCCCGCATTTGTCGCTGCACTTCCTCGCCAGTCTTCGGGTCGTCACTAGTCCAGACCGTTTGGCCCCCAACCTGAAAGCCATTAGCGCAGACCTCGGGATCGCGCCACGTATGAATGATGAAGTTAGGCGCGTCCACGCTTCAGTTCCCTCAGGAAACCGACTCCACGATGCGCTCACTCATCCCGGCAGCGGCTCCTTGACGCCTGGGGGATCAGCTACGAAGGCTCGCTCATGCTCGCCCAACGTCGAGTCGCGGCCGTCCGCTATGGGGGGTCTGCCAGCCGCTTGCTCACGGGCGTCCCTGAGCCACCAGCGTAGCATATGCCGCATCTGCCCCGAGATGTCCCGGTCCTCCCCCTTCGCCAGCGCCTTCAGGGCCTCGTGGTCCTTATCGTCCAACGTGGTGGAAACTGACTTGCTCATTCAGGTGCCTCCGTGATCCGCGCTGGCGCGTCTTCGCCTTGGCACTCGTCTACTCGCGCTAGCATCTTCCCCGTCTCGCAGTCCAGGTAATACTTCACAATTCGGAGAGGGTTGCCGTCCACGCCCGCACCCTCGCAAATCTCCACCTCCAAAACCTGAAGGGAGCGCGTAGAGCGAAGCAGGTTGACCAGGGCTCGTCGAACCATCACGCCTTCCCCCGCTGCGCCGCCTTCCGGCACGCCGAACACTCCTTGTACCGCCCCTCTCTCGGACGGACGCCGCACGTCAGACAGGTGGAAAGCGGTGTAGGGACATTGTGTAGGGACAATTCGCTTGTAGGGACATCCAGGCCGTACTCCCGCCGCAACGCCTCTACCGCCTCCGCCCTCACCTCCGGGCTCGCATCAGCAGCCACCCTCTCACATACCAACCAGTTCGGCGGCCCAAAGATACGCGCCTGTGCCGGACGCTCCCGCACCGCTGTCTCCCATACCTCTAGCTGACTCACGACTGACACCTCCCTGAACTGAGCACCTGACTGGACAATTGGAATTGCACTCATCTTAAATCTGGCGGATACCGCAACCCTATATAGAGTCGCCCTGCCGGGGTCTTAGGCTCCATATGGCACTTCCTGCATGCGGTGATGTCCCGCAGCTCAATCACCCGAACAGCCGCAGCGCCAGCCATAAGGCGGTGAAGCCTGTGGCGAGGGTAGCCGTGATCGCTAGGACGTGTTCACCTTGCATCTCATTCCTCCAAGTCGTCGAGGCAGTGGGCCTCTGTGGGGCCTGGGAGGGCTCTAGGGGCATCCTGGGTCACTAGGGGCTGTAGGTCGCGGCCTGCCACTCCTATGAGGGCGTGGAGAGGGCGCTCAGCGTCACCTGTTACCTGGATTGACTGGGCGGGGCGGCCTAGGTGGCGGTCTATCATGTACATGGTGGCCTTGGGGTCGTGCATCTCGAACACCAAGTGGTCCATCTCCCCGAACAGGCGCTCAAGGGGCATCTGGGAGTGCAGTAGCTCCATGAACGCCACCGACTTGCCCGAACCAACGGGCCTGCCGCCAGGGTTGCCAGATACGCCGGGTTGGAACGTCACCTGTTCCTCGCTGATGTTATCAGGGGAGCCATCGGGGTAAAGGCTAACCGATGCGTGCTGATTCGTCAAGTAGTGGCCACCCTAGGCGGGGCACGGTAACTCCCACCCACATCCCAGGGGGTTCAGGTGCCGTCACGGGCTGCGAGTTCGTCCTGGCCTTGGTAGCGCCAGTGGAAGAGGGTATCCTCGTGTATACCGGCGAGGGCGGCGGCGCGGGCCTGGGGTAGGCCGATGGCGATAGACTCGCAGATGGGTTCATAGATGGTAGGGTCGCCGGGTGTTGGGAGCGTGTCACGGTAGAGGAGCTTAGGCATGGCGTAGGGCCTTGAGTGCGGCCTCCATGAGACAGGAGCCGCAGTTCCCCATGTAGTAGGTGGCGTGGCGATAGCAGAGTAGGAAGCCGGGCATCACAGTCCCCAGAGAGCGTTGTGAGTCTGGATAGGCGCGATAAGGCGCTTGATTGCTCGGATGACGCGCATCCAGGGCCTCGGCATGGTGGTGCGGAAGGCGAGCTTAGGCATCTAGGGCGGGCCGTCCAGTATCGCTAGGCGACACTCGCCAGACACGATGTCATCCACATATAGGCCCCGGCATTCGGTGCAGGGATCATAGATACGCGCAGCATCATCACCGGGGGGCTGAGTAGCGGGCCAGCTAGTGTCATCACAGATGCGCCGCAGGCCGCCCTCTGTGGGGCGATACCAGAAGTGAGTGAGGGATTCAAGGGGGGTTCCCGGCCATATCCCGATAGGCATAGTAGTGCGGGTGGCGAGCTTAGGCATCAGGCAGGGCCTCAAGACGTTTGCGGTAGGCGGCAATCGCGTCACACTCTACCGACTGCTCCGGGCAGCCATCGCCGCAATCCTCGTGGCCCACCATAACGGCGACATCCTCCAACACCGTTACGAGTAGGACACGTACCTCCCCTGCGACAGAGCCACATGTATCGATGTACCGCAGCGCGGCGTACAGGTCCTCAATCGTAGGCATCAGTACAGGGGCCACGGTGTGCTAGTGCTGGCGAGGTAGGCTACGTCGGCCATGGCGAGGGGCTGGCCGGTGTAACCTTCGCGGCGCTGGGCGTCTTCGAGGAAGCAGGAGGGGCAGGCGTGTTGGTAGTAGAGGTCGTGGGCGGCGCAGAGCGTGAAGGTGATTACGCGCGCTTCCATGCCTCAAGGCTACCCTTCTGGTGGTGATTCGTCAAGGTGTGCATTGCCTACCGACGTGTCGGGCAAAGTCTTACAGCAAGTTAGGGGTTCTGCCTGATAGACGGGGCGGGGCGTAGGTGCGATGATAGCTATGGACAGACGAACGGTCGGATTTCTTTCGCCAGCAACGCCCCAACCGCTAGTCTGTCCACCATCCTGCCAACGGGATGGCCACGACCGAGCGGAAGGGGCGTTCTGGGTTCTAGGAGGTAGAGAGATGCAATACGAACTGAAGCTAGCAACGGGCCGGCGGGTTATCTGGGAAGGCGCGGACGGCGAGGAAGCGGCGCGGCGGTACGTCGATGCGCACCGCGAGGCCGCTGTGGTGGCCTGGCGCGGGGCACCACCACGTCGCCCAAGTCATACTGACGGACTTGATCCACCAGCTTGAGCACGAAGTTCCCCCCACCAAGAAAGGAGCATGAGACATGGCACACACAGAGCCGGGCGCGGACGCCGGGACAGAGGTACACAATTCGCTAACGGAGGGGCGTAGTGCCTCAGCAGCCGAGCTGGTACGCCGCGCCGAGTGCTACCCCACGCTGCTCGCGGCGCTGAAAGGGGCAGTCCTCGGACTGGACGTCCTGATCAACGTCGCAGGGCCACCCCGGAACAACGCCACGGCCATCGCTGGGTACGAGGACGCCCTGAGGCGAGTGGCACAGGGCAAAGCCGCGATCAAGGAGGCAAGCTAACATGGCACACGGACACGAAGGCGAACCGGGGGTCGACCTTGGCTACAACTCGGGGTATGCCCGCCTAGAGCACGACGTAGTGACGCTGCCGGCCGACCAGCAGGCGCTAGGGCTCGTGGAGGCGATCAGCGAGGTGACGGACGTTCGCACTATCGACACCACCCAGAACCCAAGCCTGACGGCAACGGAACTCATTGTCCGCCTAGGCACCATTGACGGCCTAGCCGTCCGCCTCCGCGTGCTGCTGGAGAAGGGCAATGAGGCCGAAGCGGCAGCAGGGCGCTTTCTGCTGGAGTGCCACGACAGGCTCGTGCCACCCGATTCAATGGCCGAGGCAGACGACTCTGAGCGAGCAGCATACTTTACAAGCCTCGCCAGCGCCCGCGCCATCTTTGAGGCCGCCTCATGAGAACGCCAGAACCGCAGGAACCATCAGCCCTACAGCTAGTAGATCGGATCATTGACGAGACGTTCTGCTCGCAACCGACCAACGGGCCCGCCCTTGAGATCAAGATGCACGAGATCAAACGTCACGCCGATCAGCTCAAGGTGCTGATCACCAACCTCGCCGCCGGCATGAGGAGGCTATCGTCATGATCTTCGCCATCGCCCTGCTAGCCACCGCCATAAGCGCCGGCATCGTCTACGCCGCCCTCTGGGGCCTGCTCATGGAGCACATAAGGATCAGCACCGAGCCCCAGGACGACAGCCGGTACAACCTGGAGGAGTGAGATGCTCGAAGAGGAAATCTACCACATCATCAACTTCTTCCCTCATTGGTTCTGGGCATGGATGTTGGTCCTCGCCCTCGCTGCCCAGGTGGGCCGCCGGTAATACCCTCACCCTTGGCGGAGGGCGCTTCCTGTAACAGCTCACGGGCGGCGGCGCATGAGCGACACGCCAGAAAGCTCTTGCCAGCATGGTTCCCCGTCACGCACCCACCCATGACCCCTTCCAGCGCCACCACCAGCGCGTTGACGTCGCGGCAGAGACGACGCATACCCTCCGCCTCCACGAGCACCTCTGCGTCGTCGGCCACGCCCTCCAGGTTCTTCAGCACCGTCGCCCGCTCCTCTTTCGTTGTTTCAAGCATCATTCACTCTCCCATCCGTTGCAGGGCGGCGCGGGCGGCGCAGTCGCGGTCGTAACACGGCACGATGACCTGCCACGGCGCGCGGCCCGGTATGTACCGCTTCATCATCCCCGCATCGTTGCAGACCCCGCACACTGGCGCATCCACCATCACGCCCTGAGCGTTGAACAGTATCTCCGGCCCCAAGTCCGACCGATAGTAGAGATTCGGGTACATGCCCGAGAGCTTCAGCCCCATCTCAATCGCCAGCGGCTTGGTGGGCGTCGGCTTCTTCCTCTGCGGCAGCGAATGTTTCAGTAATTTCGCTTTCGCTGGGCTGGCCGTAGAGGGGGCGCGGCTTAACCTCTCGGAGAGGCGGTCCAGCGTTCCCTCCACCGCCTTGACCTCTTGCTCCGTAACCGGCTTTTCCATTCTTCAGCACCCCTCTGATGTACTCGTGCGGTGCCCCTCGCGGCCGACAGCGCCGGCATTCCTCTATGGCCTTGATAAGCTCCGCCCCATGTCCGTAAGTCTTCACCAGCCCGGCCGCAGGGCCGCCGGGCAAGTCCACGCCCTGAAGCCGGGCGAAGTCCACTAAGGCCGCGACCTGCTTATTGCGGTTGTCCGCAGAGAAGAAACGGTCTTCGATGGCGGCAACAGTCTCAGTCACCGGCCTAACGCCTCCAACTTCTTGCGCTCATCGCAATTCGCCACGGCTGCGGACATCTCATCATCGCTGCCCGAAGAACGCCAGCACCAGTGACACAGCGCGTCATGCGTCGCCAACGCCAGGGCGCGGGCAGCGTCCAACGCAGGCCCGATCGTCCCCACCCCATCGAGCAGCATCTCAAGTTCGAGTTCAAGCGCCGCGTACGCCTCCTGGACAGTTGGCTCACTCATGACCCAGGCTCTCCAACTCGGCGCGGATGACACCCCAATCATGGCAACATCCACACATAGCTCGGCTCCGGGCGTGATCATGGGGCAGCGCAGCCGCCTCCAGCACCGCCAAGCCGAAGGCGCGGGCAGCGCGCTCGGCTCCCTCCTCGCACTCGGTACGGTGCTCACAAGCTAGTCCATCTTCT
>SDBV01008950.1_pt1 | contig 13396 bp, 17 predicted proteins | sample 2277081 | NCBI WGS metagenome assembly SDBV01 (sample SAMN10402039, study PRJNA504765) | marine sediment metagenome | isolation source: marine sediment core GS10_PC15, 223 cmbsf | place: Arctic Ocean: Southern Knipovich Ridge | collected 2010 | reverse complement strand
AGGAATGAAAGATATTTCAGAATTGCTTCTTAACAAGGTCTCAAAAATGATGATGCACTGGAGTCTTAAGGTGTATCCTCTTTCTGAGACACCGGTGCTTACTGCACCTGATCTGCCGCTTCTTCTCTATGTCCATATCCCATTCTGTGAAGAGCTTTGCCCCTACTGTTCCTTCTTCAAGGTAAAGTTTGATGATAATCTTGCCATCGCTTATTTTGATGCTCTGGAAAAGGAGATTCTGGGATACAGTGAAAAAGGTTTCAAATTCGATGAAGTATATATCGGGGGCGGAACGCCAACAGTCAGACCGGAGCATCTTGGTAAAGTTATAAAACTTATTACATCTCTCTGGAAAATCCGGGAAGTATCGGTTGAAACAAATCCAAATCATCTGCAGCCATTAATCCTGAAGATTCTTAAGGACTCCGGTGTTACCAGGCTTTCGGTGGGGGTCCAGACATTCAATGATGAACTCTTACGTAAATTGAAAAGACTCGAAAAATACGGAAACGGTCATTCTATACAGAAACACCTGCGTGAAGCGGCGGGAATGTTTGACACACTGAATGTTGATATGATTTTCAATTTTCCTGATCAAACAGTAGAAATGCTTGAAAAAGATATCTCAATAATTAAAGATCTGGAAGTAGACCAGGCAACCTTTTATCCCCTTATGTCCTCCTCTTCTGTTAAGAACAAGATGATACACTCTCTGGGAAACTATGGGGCCGGTAACGAAAAAGAATTCTACAAACGTATCGCTGTCAATCTTTCAGATGGTTATGAACGGACATCATCATGGTGCTTTACCCGCAAAGGGAACATGATCGATGAGTACATTGTGACCAGGGATTACTATATTGGGGTAGGTGCCGGCTCATTCTCTTATCTTTCGGTTGGTATGTTTGCGACTACTTTTTCTATTAGCCAGTACATCAATATGATTGATACAAGTCTGTCTGCCATAACCATGAGGAAACTTTTTAGTAAGAAGGAGAAACTACAGTACTCTCTTCTAATGTCACTTTTCGGCGGGGGAATGGAACTTAAGATCATGAAGAGGAACTACGGCAGGTTCTGGTTTATCTACCTGTGGATGGAGCTGGTGTTTCTGTTCCTGTCCAGAGCAGTTACCATAGGGAAGGGATCAATAAAGATTAACGAAAAGGGGCGCTATCCTATGGTTGCTCTTATGCGTGATTTTTTCACTATGGTGAATAATATTCGTGAGCAGTGCCGGCGGCTGTCCGATAAGAAAGACCGGGCAGCCTGAAGCATCTAAATATATCGTTTTATTAGTTCTACGAGTCTGTCAAGTTTAACAGGTTTGTTGATAAACTCATCGGCCTTAATATCATCCTTGGAAAAATCAAAGGCATACTCTCTGTTTATTGCAGTAAAAACAAACAGAGGCAGATCGTCATTTAATTCCTTGATTTCCGATGCTGCATCAAATCCCTTTGTTTTTTTATCAGGAAACATAATATCGAGCAATACCAGATCCGGGGGATTATCCTTTATTGCCTCTATTCCACTCTCTGTTGTGGTAGCAAACTCGATCTCGTATCCCTGGTATTTCAATAGTGCTCCTACAGTCTCGATGATATCCTCATCATCATCAATTATCAGTATCCTTGGCATTTTTTCCTCCTGGTATTTTTTCTGTATCTATATAAGTCGGCAGAAACACATGGAAACTGCTCCCTTTTCCCTCTTTCGAGTATACTATGATTCGTCCCTGGAGAGCGTTTACTGCCCTCTGTACAATTGACAGACCCAGTCCGGTACCATCTCTTTCAAGCTCTCTTGCCCTTCTGGAACGATAAAATTCATCAAATACTTTTTCAATCTCATCATCACAGATACCTATGCCATTATCTTCTACAACAATATGGATCTCATGTCCCTTCTCTGATGCTATCAGGGACACATTCCCCCCTGCAGGAGTATATTTAACTGCATTAAAAAGCAGGTTCCCCAGAATTATGTTTATAAGATCCCTGTTTGTCTTTATTTTCAGATGGTTCGGACATGCAACAGAGAGATGGACCTCTTCCTGTTCTGCTTTTGTTGTGATATTACTCATGTTATCACTGATAATTTTCCTGACTGACAGTTCCTTTATATTAAATGTAATATCATCGCCTGACTTCATATAGGCAAAGTCTATCATCTCTCCGATTATGGTCAGAAGATTATCTGTGCGCCGGTCGGCCTTGCTTATTATTTTTTTTGTATCGTCCGAGATTTCCCCTGTTATCCCCAGGAGAATCATTTCGTGAAAACCACTTATTGCAGCCAGGGGACCTCTGAGTTCATGAGTTACCTGCAGTATGAAGTTGGATTTTATCTTATCCAGACTCTTGTATTTATTCAGCTCGACCTCAAATTGTTTTCCGCGTATATCTATCTTCCTGATGATGCTTGTAGTTAAGTAGGCTGTTATTATAATAAGGGCTGAAAAACCTGCTGCCCGAACAAATCGAACCACCGGTATCAGATTCTCGTAACCGGTAAACAGTGGGTAAACAGGTAGTACACTGAAATGCTGAAGCAAAGAAATGCTCCCTATTACTACTAACAGGAAAGCCGTATATATGGCTACAATCCTGGGTATAAAAAGGAAGGATGTAATAATAATATGGAATGCAAAGAAAAATATCAGAGGGTTTTCCATGAAGCCGGAGAAGAATACAAGTATAAGAAGGAGGACATAATCTCCGATTATCTGAATCTGGAAGAATAGGTGAATTTCTCTTCTTTGAAGGTACTGTTTCTTATATCTGTAGAAATAATAGCTGTATATAAGATTGAGTAGTATTACGATAGATGTAGTTATGTATAGGATTCTGTATTGAAGCTGAAAGTGAAAGGTGAAATAAGAAATTAAGAGTACTCCGGCAACCCCGCAACAAGCTATCCACCTTAGTGTTATAAACCAGGTAATAACCTTGTTAAGACTCTTGAATGCTGATGACTCAATGGGACTTAATTCCTGCATAACAGTCTACCCCAGATTTGGGTTAAAATAGCTGTCCATAAAATTCTTTATCGAGGCCAGTTGGTTAGTTTTCATGAGTGCCAGGGATGAGAATAATTCAGTCTGACTCTCGGAAATAGTATGCTCGGATATCCTTTGATAAAAAGATTGGAGAGATCCTTCATAAGACCTGACCTTGGTAAATATCTCTTCTGCTGTTGATTCTTTTGTAATCTGATGCTGCGGTATCTGACGTAGTACACTAAAGTCTGCTGTAAATTTTACCCATTCATCCGGTCCGTAATCATTTACATTTAACTTCTCAATGATGTCCAAATTCTGCCTATGGTTTTCTTTCAAAAATGATAACAGCTCTTTTGCTTCTTTGGTTTTCAGGCCCAGTTCTGCAACATCATAAAGATCTCCCATTTGTTGTTCCCATTCAACACTTGTTGCAAGGATGTCTTTTAGTTTCCTGAAACTGATCATAAAACCCCCAATAGCACGTAATATCTATATTATAAGCTATATTTATTAAAATTGCTTGAATATTATATTATTTTCTTTAGATATGTTAAAAAATAGTATTGTACTATAACTCTACCATTTCGAGGTTCGTGGTTAATATATAGACATTGTTGTGAACATATTTGCAATAAATTAAAACTTTTCTATTGTAATACTTATAAAATTGTATATAATAGCTTGCATACATTAAGATAAGGATCAGGTTATTACTTGTGTTTATTTCAAAATATTCAAAGACTGGTGACAAATGAAAATACTAAATGGAAAGATCTCCAGAGGGTATGATTTTAGGCAGTTTAGAGGGCAGCCAGCCCCTGAACTGGTAGTTCCGGAACTGCCGGAACGTCTCTTTGTGCTCCTGGAAAAAGCAGGTCAGGGGGAAAAGCCTCTTGTACGTACCGGTGACAAAGTAAGAGCAGGACAGATTATCTGGCAGGATGATACAAATATCTCCTCTCCTGTACATAGTCCCGTGGATGGTGTGGTCGAATCTGTACAAAAGACGGATTATCAGGGAGAACAACTAAGTGTAATCAAGATAGCTTCCAGTGTTACTGATGGCTGGGAAAAGGTGTCTGGTTTTACACCGAACTGGAGAGAGCTGAAAAACGAAGAAATAGAGAAAATTCTCTATTTGTCCGGCGTAAGCTCCCTTGGATCCGGAGGGATACCTACCGGTCAGAGGAGTTCAGTCATTGAATCCAGGGATGTAAAACATATCATAGTTCATTCATTAGATGCTGAAATCTATAATCCTGACATCTCTCTTTTTCTCAAGAATGATGGTGCAAAGAGATTCGCAGAAGGGCTGTCAATTCTTTCAAGCGTAATGGACCAGGCAGATGTTCATGTGGTACTGAGTAAGGATTCAGCAAACTGGTTTCAAACTATAGATGATGCAGTTTCCGATGAACTTTCACCTGTATTTCATCAGGTTAAACCAAAATATCCACAGAATCATGACACTGTACTTGTTAAAACAGTACTTGGTATCGATTTACCTGCCGGTTACAGAGGTGTTCACAAGGGTGTAGTCATCCTTGGTATACAGGATGTATGTCAGGTTTACGAGGCAGTTGTCCTTGGTAAGCCTCTGATGGAGAGGGTCGTTGCATTAGCCGGGGAAGCTTTCACAGAAAGGGTCCACATGAAACTAAAACTGGGAACTTCTGTTTCAACAATATCTTCCGGAAGACTTATTTCCAACGATCCTGAAGATATAAGGTTTGTCAAGAACAGTGTACTGACCGGTGACATTCTTACTGAAGATTCTTCTATTACCGCTGATATGGACGTACTGGTTGCTCTGGAAGAAAAAAGAACTCAGGAACTGGTTCCTTTTGTAATTCCAGGATTGAGGAAAGATTCATTCTCTAATACCTTTTTGGCAAAGGTTCTTCCATTTAAAAAAGATGCAAATACGAACCTTAATGGAGAAGAGAGAGGATGTCTGGCATGTGGATTTTGTCAGGATGTGTGTCCGGCAGGTATCTTCCCTAATATCCTTTATCCATATGCAGAACGAGACAGATTAGATGAAACCCCGGTTCAGTATGGAATTTTTAGATGTATTGACTGCAATCTCTGTACTTATGTCTGCACGTCTAAAATTCCTGTTGCTTTTTGGCTTAAAGAGGGAAAGAAGAAGCTTCTTGAAGATGGTTATGTAAAGGAAGAGGATATTATTACCACCTATAATCTTATTGGTGTAAAGGAGGAGGGGCTTAATGCAGCGACAGAATAAATTTCGGGAACTCCTTCACAAGATGTCAGGAATAAAGGCATTCCACAGATTTCATGCGGTTTTTGAAACAATGGACGGTATTATCTTTGGTACCAGGGAGGTAACCCCCAGGGCGCCTCATATCAACGATAATATTGAAATAAAACGATATATGTCCTATGCCATCATCGGTCTTATGCCTGCTACAATAGCAGCAGTTTATTTTTACGGCTTGTATGCATTGGCAATAATAATGACATCTTATGTTGCCGGTGGTATTGTGGAAGTTGCTTTTGCGATAATCCGGGACAGGGAAATTGAAGAAGGTTTTCTTGTAACAGGTCTCATTTTTGCCCTTGTACTTCCTCCAACACTCCCGCTGTGGGCGGTAGCTATCGGCTCAGTATTCGGTACTTTTTTTGGTAAAGAGATATTCGGCGGTACCGGGCGCAATATTTTTAATCCTTCACTTGTCGGGAGATTGTTTATTACAATTGCATTTCCACAATTAATGTCCTCCTCCTGGAAGGAACCATTCGCAGATGTAATTACCTCGGCCACACCACTGGGACTTTTTAAAGTATCCGGTGAGATGACCTCATACATGAATCTGTTTTTGGGACTTAATGCAGGCAGTATGGGTGAAGTTTTCAGGCTGGGAATTATTGCAGGCGGTATTTTCCTTATGTTGTCGAAGGTATCCAACTGGAGAATCCCAGTCACTTATCTGGGGTCTGTGTTCCTTCTCTCTCTTGTTGGGAACATAGTATCGCCATCCATAGCACCTCCTATGTTTAGTCTGTTAAGCGGCGGACTGCTTTTTGGTGCAATGTTTATGGCGACTGATCCGGTTACAGGCCCAAGGACGAAGGTCGGGAAGTACATCTTTGGTACCGGCTGTGGTCTCTTAACGTTTTTAATCCGGCATTATTCAGGATATACGGAAGGTGTTATGTTCAGTATCATCTTTATGAACGGTTTAAGTCCGCTAATCGATCATTTAGTCCTGAAATCCATTTATAGGAATAACAAGCTATGAAAGACAGAATAATGATGATTGTCTTTGTACTTATCCTTGGAACTATACTCTCTACTACCCTTGTAGTGGTAAATGACTTTACAGAGCCGATGGTAGCACGGAATGAAAAAATCAAGGAACTGAGTACAATTCTCAATGCTTTTAGCATCGAATTTACGAAAGAGAATATTACTGAGATATTCGAGGATAACATTGAGACTATAGAATTACCTGAATTGGTTTACTATAAGGTCTCTTCCGGCAGGATGGCATTTCCCTTTGAAGGACCCGGCCTCTGGGGAGCCATCATAGGTGTTGTGGCCATGGAGGCGGATGCAAAGACCGTCAGTGCTGTGGCTATTAAGTTTCAGGAAGAAACCCCCGGCCTTGGAAGCCGAATTGCAGAAAAGGTTTATCTTGATACGTTAATTACAAAGAAGTTCAACCCGGAGCTTAATCTGGTAGCTGCGGGCAATGCAGTGAGTGAGGTAGAGGTAGATGGTATTACCGGAGCAACTCTTTCATGTGCTGCGTTCATAGACATTCTGAATGAAGACTACAAGATATTTTATTCCGGGTTTCAAGGAGACTGATAATGACATTTGCTAAAATAAAACAGACAAAAAGTTATCAGACGGTGCTGGATGGAATATGGCGGGACCATCCCATATCCTCCATGATGCTTGGTATATGCTCGGCCCTGGCTGTTTCGAATACAGTAGCCAATGCATTGGCAATGGGTGCAGGGGTTACTTTTGTACTCGTAGCAACAGCGATTCTTATTTCTCTTTTACGTAATATTATTCCCCGAAGGGTCAGAATGATCACTTACATGATCGTAATAGCATCTTTTGTAATAATTGTTGACAGAGTTTTGAAAGCTTATTTCCCTGAGATCAGTGATTCCATAGGTCCATACGTAGGTTTGATTATTACTAACTGCATAATCATGGGAAGAGCGGAAGCTTTTTACAGTCAGAATAATCTTTTTTACTCAGTTTTGGATTCGGTGTCTAATGGGTTTTCGTATACATATACATTGGTTATTATTGCGATTGTCAGAGAACTTCTGGGATTCGGAACTCTTCTGGGATTCCAGATGCTTCCTGAAACATTTCCTAAATGGGTTGTTATCTCCATGGCTCCGGGGGCATTTTTTGTCCTGAGTCTTTTTATCTGGATAACAAGAACTCTGGCTAAAGTTGAATCGGATTAAGGGGATATAAGATGGCGATGAATCTATTGATGATATTTCTGGCAGCAGTTCTGACACAGAATATAGCGCTTACCTATTTGCTTGGAATGTGTCCTTTTATCTCTCTTTCCAAGAGTCTCAGGACGGCCAGTGGTATGGGCTTTGCGGTTATCTTTGTTGTAACACTTACAGCACTTATAAACTGGCCAATCTATAACTACATACTTGTACCTCTTCACAGTGAGCTGATCTACTACATAGTTTTTATTATTGTAATTGCAGGTACCGTACAGCTGGTCGAGATGATAATGGAAAAATTCTTTCCTGTACTTCAGGCTGCATTTGGAATATTCCTTCCGTTAATTACCGTAAACTGTACAGTTCTTGCTGTTTCTCTGTTTATGGTTATAAGGAGTTATAATTACCTTCAGTCCGTAGTATTTGCATTTGGTGCCTCTGTAGGATGGATCCTTGCAATTGTAATTGTTGCTGCAATAAATGAAAAACTTGCCCTTGTTGGAGATATTCCAAAGGGAATGAAAGGACCGGGAATAATCATGACAGTTGCAGGGATACTTTCCCTTGCATTTCTTGGATTTGCCGGAATGGTGAATGTCTGATGAATTATATACCTATACTAGTAATGAACGGTTTGCTGATTATAATTACAGTTTTGCTTTTAATTGCAGACAAGCTTCTGGTCAGCTATGGTGAATGTAAGATCAGGGTTATTGAGGGTGATGACGTTAAAGAGTTTAGTGTGGATGGCGGCATAAACCTTCTGAATGCTCTTAACGATAATGGATTTGATGTTTCCAATTCCTGCGGCGGTAAGGGAAGCTGTGGTTATTGTAAGGTGCAGGTCAGGGAAGGTGGAGGACAAATTCTTCCCACCGAGGAAATTTTCATGAGTCGACAGGAAAAACTGAATGATATGAGGCTTGCCTGTCAGGTGAAGATTAGAAATGATATTAAGATTGAGATACCTGACTTTCTTACGGTTGTACATCAAATGGTTCTGAGTAAGAAGTTTGATGCAAATAAAAAATGGCTCGTAAAGATTCGGTAGGGCCGAAAACCAGGAAGTAGAATGGAAAAACTTGAAGAATTGCTGGAACAGTTTAAAATTGAGAAGGGTTCGCTTATAGGACTCCTTCAGGACATACATGAGGAATACGGATATCTGCCGGAGGAGTATTTACGGAAGGCATCAAAAAGCCTGAATATCCCTTTAAGCAGGTTTTACAGTCTTGTAACATTTTATTCGACATTCAGACTTGAACCAATAGGGAAGCACCATGTCTGTGCCTGTGTTGGAACCGCCTGCCATGTAAGAGGTGCACCCCTTATAGTCGATACAATAGAGAGAGAACTTGGCATCAAGGCCGGGGAAACTACAGCAGATGGCGAGTATACTCTTGATGTTGTTAATTGTGTCGGAGCATGTGCCCTGGGGCCTTTGGTAACAGTAGATGGAGAGTTCCATGGTAAAATGACTCAGAAGTCTATAAAGAAACTGATGAAGAAAAATTAACTGTGAAAATTGAAGAAGTAAGTCAGATTTTAGATGCAAAAATTCTCTCTGCAGGGTATATGTCTCGTGAAATAAAGAGAATTTATGTATCGGATCTTATGAGCGATGTACTGACTTACGGATGGGAAGCTCAGCTTCTGGTAACAAGTCTGACTAATCAGCAGACAATAAGGACTGTTGAAATGGTTGAAATTCCGGCTGTATGTTACACAAATGGAAAGATGCCGGGGAAGGATACCCTTAATCTGGCTAATTGCAATAAAACTACAGTCCTTGCGACCTGCTTATCAACCTTTCAGGTTACAGGTAAACTTTTTGCTGCCGGATTACAGGGATAGAAGATGGCTGAGATTCGGATTTCACAGAGTATTACGGAACGTATTTATGAGATCCGGGTAGAAAAGATTATGAGAACCGATGTTGTCAGAGTTACCCCTGATACAATGATGAGTGAGCTAAAGTCTGCAGTAAAGGAAAATAATTATGCTTGTATTCCTGTTCTTAATGGGGATAAGCTGGTTGGGCAGATCTCAATTGAGGGATATGTGGATTGGTTAACTTCTGAGATAGGGGATGTTCCTGTTAAGGACCTGATGGATATGGATTATAAAACCCTGCATCCGGAGGAACCTGTAATAACTGCTGTCAGAGAACTGGAACTCATTGGTTTGCGGGGTCTTCCGGTTGTTGAACGGGAAACAGATAAGTTTTTAGGAGTTATCTGCAGATGTACCATGATGGAGGGTGTACTTGCAGAGCTTGATATCAACGATGAGAAAGATAAAACAGAACTAAAGACCGGCTGCCTGCTAAAGGGTATTGGAACAGAGTCTGCAGTTTTGACTTTGAACTACGATGTTGAGCCTAAATCCCTCGAATACGGAGGAGAAATTTCAAGTTCCATAAGAGATGATCTGTATAAACTTGGCCTGCCGGGAGATATTATTCGCAGGGCTGCTATTGCTGCTTATGAAGCAGAGATGAACCTGCTCTCTTATGCAGGAGGTGGTGTATTTACCCTTGCATTAACAGCAGATTCTCTTAGTATGAAGATAGAAGACAAGGGTCCTGGTATTCCTGATATTGATAAAGCAATGGAGCCTGGATGGTCAACTGCTCCTGATTGGGTTAGGGAGTTAGGCTTTGGAGCCGGTATGGGACTCGTTAATATCAAGAGCTGTTCTGATGAGTTTAAGATAAGCTCAACCGTTGGTTTAGGAACACTCCTGGAGATAGATATCAATATGGAGGGAAAATGCGCCTGAATGAGATCAAAGAGAGTCTGGATCTTAAAGTCCTTTCCGGTAATAAGCAGCTTGAAACCGATGTCAGCAGGGGCTATGTAAGTGATTTGATGAGTGATGTAATTGCCCATGGAAAAGAGGGTGACATATGGATCACCTACCAGACTCATGTAAATGTTGTTGCAATTGCTATGATGAAAGATATGGCCGGTATAATCCTGATCCAGGGCAGAGAACTGATTCCGGCAGCGGCAGCAAAAGCTGAGCAAGAGGGATTACCGGTATTCAGCAGCAGCGAAAGTGCTTTTGAAGTGGCCGGAAGACTATATCAGCTGGGAATACATGGTTGATATAAATTATTGTGAAGATTTATAAGGCTGACCTTCATCTTCATACTATTTTATCTCCCTGTGGAGATTATGAAATGATGCCGACGGCAATTGTGTCGAAGGCGATAGAGATGGGATTGGATATAATTGCTGTTACTGATCATAACAGTGCTGGTAATGTTGAAGCTGTGAGAGAAGCCGGGAAAAGGGCAGGTCTTACGGTAATTGGCGGAATGGAGATTACTTCTGAGGAGGAAGTTCATCTTCTGGTATATTTTGACCGGAATGAAGATCTTTATAATATGGAAGGCATTGTTCAGGATAATCTTCCAGGAGTGAATGATGCTGAAGCTTTCGGAGATCAGGTTTTTCTTGATTCAGAAAATAAAATTCTGGGTGTAAGCGAAAAGCTGTTGTTTGGAGCTACAACTCTGAATATAGACCGTATTGTTGATCTTGTTCATCGAAACGGCGGGATGGTAGTAGCATCCCATGTTGACAGGGAGACTTTCAGTATTATAAGCCAGCTCGGCTATATTCCTGAAGGAATGGAGCTGGACGGGATTGAGGTTGTCAGGCTGAAAGCAGCAGAGCCTGGAGACAAAGAGAGGGAAACCGGATATTTATACGGATATCCATATATATTCTGTTCCGATGCCCATTATATAGAGGATATCGGTAAGAGGGCAACAGAGTTCAGGTTAATGGAACCCAATGTCGAAGAGTTGATGTTGGCGATCCAGGGGAAGGATAGTCGAGGAGTGATCAGATAATGGAAGATCTTTCTCTGCATATTCTTGATGTAGTTGAGAATTCGATTCGTGCTGGTGCGAGCAGGGTTGAAGTTAGACTGGAAGAAAAGAATGTAGAAGATATTCTGCTTCTTTCTATCATAGATGATGGATCCGGAATGGATGAGGAGACACTGAAAATTGTTTCCAGTCCGTTTTATTCATCAAAAGAGGGAAAGAATTTCGGATTGGGGATTTCTTTATTAAAGCAGGCAGCCCTGGAAACGGAAGGAGATTTTGAAATTAGCTCCGGAATTGGAGTTGGAACAAAGATAAGAGCAGCTTTTAACAGTAGTCATCCGGATATGAAACCGTTAGGAGACATTATGCTCACCATAAGAATGTTAAGATTATCGCATCCGGAGATTGACTTTCAGTATAAATATGTAAGTGATTCCGTTTAGCGACGTTGTTGGAGGTAATTATGAAACTGAAGCCTGAAGACTTAAAGAAAATCAGCGAGAAGATGGAAGCATCTACAAACCTGCGAAGCGGAGCCGGTAGAGCCAAGATAACGGTGCATATGGGTACTTGTGGTATTGCTACTGGTGCACGTGACATTATGAAGGCTTTTTTGGACGAACTTGAAGCCTCTGGCCAAAAAGATATCATATTTACAACGACCGGATGTGCAGGTCTTTGCAGTCATGAACCAATGGCTACAATTGAAATTCAGGGAGAAACCCCCGTTAAATATGTTCATCTTACAAAAGAGAAAGTAAAGACCATTTTTAAAGAGCATGTAATGAATGGAAAGATTGTTGAAGAATCTGCCCTTGGCAGAGGAAGTGAGAGGGTAGGTTGATGCAGGAATATAGAATGCACCTGATGTTGTGCGCTGGAACCGGTTGCGTGTCAAACAGGGCCTTTGATATCGAAAAAGCGTTCAATAGAGAGCTGGAAAAGCATAATCTTCAGAATGAAATTCGGGTTGTAGACACAGGTTGTCAGGGTTTTTGTGAGAGGGGACCTATAATGATTGTCCAGCCGGGAGATATATTTTATGAAATGCTCGAGGAGAAAGACATACCGTATCTTGTGGAAGAGCATTTTCTCAAAGGACGTCCTGTTGAGAAACATATGTATGTTCCCAAGGACGGCAAAGATCCTATTCCTAAACTATCAGATATCGGATTTTTCAAGAAACAGAAGCTTATCGCCCTTACGAACAGAGGTCTTATAGACCCTGAAAATATTGATGAGTATATAGGCAGAGAAGGTTATGTGGCTCTTGCTAAAGCGTTGACTGAAATGACACCTGAAGAGGTTATCAGGGAAGTGAAAGATTCCGGTTTAAGAGGCCGCGGCGGAGGTGGTTTTTCTACTGGTATGAAGTGGGAATTTGCAAAAACCTCCCCTGGAGATGAAAAGTATATTATCTGTAATGCTGATGAGGGAGATCCCGGAGCTTTTATGGATCGTTCGATTGTGGAATCAGATCCCCATGTAATTCTGGAAGGAATGGTAATCGGAGCATATGCAATAGGTGCATCCCATGGTTTCATTTATGTAAGGAATGAGTATCCCCTCGCAGTAGAGAGGATCAACAAGGCTATTAAGGATGCCCGGGAATATGGATTACTTGGTACAGATATTTTCGGAACAGGTTTTGAGTTTGATGTTTCTGTCAGCAGAGGAGCAGGTGCTTTTGTCTGTGGTGAGGAAACATCACTTATAGCGTCTCTGGAAGGACAACTTCCTGAACCGAGGGTACGTCCTCCTTATCCTGCAATATCCGGTTATAAGGGAAAACCAACTAATATAAACAATGTGGAGACCTGGGCCAATATCCGGCATATTATAAATCGCGGGGCAGCCTGGTATTCATCAATTGGTACCGAAACCAGTAAGGGAACAAAGGTGTTTTCCCTGGTAGGAAAGGTTAATAATACGGGTCTTGTAGAGGTTCCCATGGGTATTACTGTTCGGGATATCATTTTTGATATTGGCGGCGGAGTCATGAACGGCAAGAAATTCAAGGCAGTACAGACTGGAGGACCTTCGGGCGGTTGTATTCCCGCGTCCCTTCTGGATACCCCGGTGGGCTATGAAAC
>SDBV01008949.1_pt1 | contig 13399 bp, 13 predicted proteins | sample 2277081 | NCBI WGS metagenome assembly SDBV01 (sample SAMN10402039, study PRJNA504765) | marine sediment metagenome | isolation source: marine sediment core GS10_PC15, 223 cmbsf | place: Arctic Ocean: Southern Knipovich Ridge | collected 2010 | reverse complement strand
ACCCAGCGAAGCCACGTCCCACTTCACACGTTTAAGAGCGCTCTTCTCAGCATTCGCTCTACGCAACTCGCGCCCATCCAACGAATACATCGCAAGGTAAGTGTCCTCAGAATTCGACCCGCCGATTTCAAAAGATACCTCGCCGCCGCCAAGCACAAAGACCGGAGACTCAATCACCCCGTTATAGTCCCAGATACCAATGGTCTTGAAGCGCCTTGAGGATTCCGGCGTACCACGAGTACTAAGATAATAATGGCTACTCTTCGATTTCGGGTCCGAGTCAGGACGTTCAGGAAGAAGCGTATCGAAAGCCCCCTCGATGATTTCCCAACCCTGCAAATCACCACTCTCAAAATCAAACCTGACCGTGCCGGCCCCATCGGCTGCCCAAGCCACTCCGAACAGACCAGAAAAAAACAAACCCGCCAAAAAACATAATAAAAACTTTCGTATCATGATCGTTCCCACTAAATTACGATACCAAATGCAATCCTAAAAAAACACGACCGTCACCAGACAATCGCCACCCGGAACCTACTGCCAATCCATTGCGAATTATAGCACATCGCTCTAAAACTCGAAATGCCCCCTCTATTGCCCCAGCCTACGTTGCGAAGAATATCCTATTTTGCACTGCTCCCCCTCGTCCTTAGCAGCCCCGCTCCGCCTTCTGCACAGATTCATAAAACGACATGAACCTCGTCAACACAATACGTCCATATCGTCCATACAGTCCATGAAGTCCACAAGCATCCACCACCACTCCCCCAACTCGTCTTTGCGAGGAGGAACGACGAAGCGACAGCAGCAGTTGTTCTTACAACTGCCAGGGGCTCCGAAGGAGACCGGCAATCCTACTACCACTGTCCAACCGCAACTCCTGAACAAATCGACTCCCCCCAGCCGTCTTCTTTGTGTCTTAGCCCTGTGCATAATGTTCCGCAAACATGAAAACGACGCCCCTGCCCAAAAACAGGAGCGCCGCCCTTGTCATCCCTGCGGACTAATACGATTACCGCTTCAGTGACTTCGCCTTGCGCACGAGTTCCACAAACTCATGCCGGTAACCGTATTCGTCCCCGCCGATTCCTTCCTCGGCAAGCTCAAGCACACTGTCGAAAGTGCTGTTGCCTTTATGCTCCGAATCGCGCAGCAGCATTCCAAAGCTTGCCACAGCCGACGCGAACTTAAAGTCACGGGAAGCGTTGGCGTAGCTCTTGCCCTTGTCCTTAATCGGGAACTGAAGCAGTCGGCTCGTCTCGCCGTCAGGCTGCTTGTAACGCAGCTTCAACAGGAACATCTCGCCGCTCTTGGCGTCCTTTGTAACTCTCGTGGGACGCTGATACCTCGACTCATCGACATCAGGCAGGTCTATTTCGGTTCCAGCCGGCACCAGTTCGTACAGCGCCGTGACAGTGTGGCCCGCGCCAATTTCGCCCGCGTCCTTCTTGTCGTCGTTGAAGTCTTCCTTTGCCAGTATGCGGTTTTCGTATCCTATCAGCCGATAAGCGGCAACTTCGAGCGGATTGAACTCAATCTGTATCTTCACGTCCTTGGCGATTGTTATCAGCGTGCCGCCCATTTCCTCGACCATCACCTTACGCGCCTCTTTGAGCGTGTCTATGTAAGCATAGTTGCCGTTGCCTTTTCCGGACAGTTCCTCAAGCGTAGCGTCCTTGACGTTGCCCATCCCAAAACCAAGCACAGTCAGGAACACACCCGTCTTAGCTTTCTGCTCGATCATACGCGTCAAATCGCCCCGGTTGGTTATGCCGACATTGAAATCGCCGTCCGTTGCAAGGATTACCCGGTTGACGCCGCCCTTAATAAAATTCCCAACCGCGGTATCGTAAGCCAACTGAATGCCCTGTCCGCCATTAGTCGAGCCGCCGGATTTAAGGCGGTCGAGCGCGTCAAAAATGACCTCCTTGTTATCGCCGGTGGTGGGCGGCAGTACCAGGCCCGATGCGCTGGCGTATACCACTATCGAAACCGTGTCGTTCTCGCCAAGTTTCTCCACCAGCAATTTAATGCCCTTTTTCAACAGCGGAAGCTTGTTATCCGGCCGCATCGATCCTGACACGTCCAGCAGAAACACCAGGTTGCTTGCAGGCCGCTCGTCATCAGGAATATCCCAACCCTTAAGGCCAATCCGCGCGAGACGATGTCCGGGATTCCAAGGACAATCCGCAATCTCCACATGCGAAGCGAAGGGCGCGTCCTCCTTGCCGCCCTTCGGAGGCTCATAATCATAATTGAAATAATTGAGCATCTCCTCGATTCGAACCGAATCCTTCGGCGGCAAAGAGTTCTGGGTAAGAAAGCGCCGCATATTCGAGTACGAAGCGGTGTCCACATCAATCGAGAAAGTCGAAAACATGTTCTCCGCAACGTCCTTGAACGCATTATCAACTATCGTATCGTAGGCCTCCGTGTTATGACCCGGCCAGTAGTTAAGCCGCGGATCGTCTATAGGATCCGTGCTGGATTGTTCTGGCCTTTTTGTAGGCGGCACAGAATTAAGGCCATCAACTCGCAAGGTGTACCCACCATCATTGAAAACTGCCGGCTCCGAGCTACTCTGCGCAACCCTGCCGGGTTTGCCTGTGGACGCCGGGGACACCTCAGGCAAATTGGGCCGTTCGTTACCACCATAGTAGATTCTGGCAGCGCCTGCGGACTGAGGTGCCGAAGGAGAAGCCACTGAGTCTCCATCACCCAGATACCCCAAAGCGGAAAGTTTATCCACAGTCGCGGCCTGACCGATCGTAACGACTCTTGCCTTGGGTTCCTCTTTCTTGGCCATATCGTCGTACACGACATACCTGCTCGCTTCCCTCTGAGGCACCAGCATGTTCTGCGCGGATGACTGATCTGCCACCAGTCGCTCGCCTGCCTCCACGGCGGCCAGACTCCTCTGAGCAGAGGAGTCCATCAGCGCCTGTTCCTCGCCTTTAGCAAGCATCCTGCTCGAACTCTCTCTGACGCGTGCAAGATTCGGAAGGAGAATGGCTGAGCTCACACCAACCACCAGCATTGCAGCGGCCGCAACCCACATTCCCGTAGGGACGCCAAAGAAACGTTTCTTCTTTCTCACAGGCTCTTCTATCGCCTCATCCGGCGCTTTTTCGGCCATTTTGCGCACGCTTTGGCGTTGGTTATCGCTCAGCGACGGCACGGCCTCAGTCTGAAAAGCCTCGGTTGCTATGGCCGCGGTAGCGCGCAGTTCGGACACGGTTTGCCGCGCGGCCTCATCAGTCTCCAGAAGCTTCTCAATCGCTTTGCGCCCGGCTTCGTCAATTTCACCCAGCACGTAAGCTGTAAGTTTTTCGTCTGTAAGTTCATATTTCATGGTTATGCCTCCTGCGAAAACGGCGACGCCATTTCCGTCTGAAGTTGCTTGCGTACAGTGCCCAGGGCGCTTGTGATGAGGTTGCTGACTGTTCCGAGGGATTTGCCCATAATCTGGCTGATCTCGCGGTAAGTCAACTGGTCCTGGAATTTGAGGCGAAATGCCTCCTGCTGGTTTTCCGGCAGCTTTTTAAGCGCCGTAAGGACTATGGCTTGGGCTTCATTACGCTCAGCCAAACCCGCCGGCGACGGCCCGCCGTTGCTTAACGACTCGATCTGCCCTTCTTTTAACGGTTGCATACGACCCTCCTTTTTGCAGACGTCGAAGGCGCGATTTCGGCATACTGTATAAAGCCATGCGGGCAAATGCCCATCGATCTTGGCTTTATCAGCGCTGCACAGCTTCAGGAAAGTATCCTGAACCACATCGAGCGCCATGTCTGCGTTACCAGTGATTCCCGTGGCGTAACGAATCAGAGGCTTTTCATACCGCCCCATCGCCAACTCGACCCACTCGGCCTTGTCTGGACTGCCAATCATGTTGTCGTCTCCCAAATTCAACCAAACTCCGTCATAGGGACGTTCCGGAACCGTCTCCGTATTGTACAACGATTCACGCAAGATTTTGTTCAAAATGGTAGTTGATTTTCGTTCAAGAAGTCCCGGAGGGATGACCGGCAATAGCCCACCGTTTCAACGGTGGGAATAAGAACACATAACTTCTTCAGTCCCGGAGGGACGGCTGACATAGTTATCGAAAAAGGAATAAGTCGTCCACGGCTTGCCCGGAATGCACGGATTATCATGAGGGGCAGCATTATGTGGGATTACGTCAGCAGTCGTCTTGCTGCAGAAGCCCCCGGCTCATGAGTCTCTGTTGTTCCCACACGCCAAAGTTCTTAGGGGGATCGACAAAATCCTCGTCGGACTTCCTCATTAATTCAAGCGCTTCACTTGGACACGCCGTCACGCACACACCGCAGCCTATGCAGCCCTTCACATCAATTTCAGGCGCCTTCTCATCGTTCATCGTTATCGCATAGACCTGACACCGTTTTTCACACAGCCCACACCCCACGCACTTGCCAGCGTCCACCACCGCAAAATAATTCGCGCAAGCAACAGAGTTCTCGATACCATGCTCATTGATTCCCCGAAGGATTGCACAACAGCATCCACAGCAATTGCAAACATAGCCGATTTCCTCGGCATTGTTGACAGTGTGTACCAACCCAGCCTTAGCGGACTCCTCCAGAATAGCCAACGCCTCATCCTTCGATATGTCGCCAGGCTTGGCCGACCTGGCAACCGGCGAAAAACTCATACAATTGCTCAAAGCAAACTTACATTCAGTGCCCGTCAACTTCTCCTGCTGCTTACGGCATATGCAGTCACGCACATTGAAAGTCGCGCACTTCTCAAAAATCGACCGGATATCATCATAAGGCATTACCCATTCAGGTTTGACGGTACCTTCGACCGGAATCACCCGCTGAATCGCAGGAGAGGGCCCCAGAATCCCCTCAGCGGCACCGTCCGCCATGTATTTCTCAAACAATATGGCGAATTCTTTGTCCATCGTCTCCCACTGCGCCTCATAGAAACCGACAACAAATGGGGCCAATCGAAACGCCACCTTCTTGTCCGAGTTCTTCCCCAGCCAGACAAGTTCCTTGCGCGCCATGTTCATTAGTTTCGTACGAGTGTCACCAGTGCTTTCTCCCAACCGTTCGGCAATAACGTCGATTGTTTCCTTCTTGCCGCTCATGTTGCACCCAACAACCGCATCGTCCTCAGAAAAAATCTTCTTAAGCAGCTCAATCTCCACTTTCGACTCAGTACGCGGAAAACCATTAGGCAATTCGTTCAAAGTATCTGCAAGCCGCTCAAAAATATCGCTAGTCATTCGTATATTCTCCAAAATGATAAAGAACTCAGCACCAAACCCAAGCTTAGCACACGACCAACCGCGAGTACTAAACGCCGCCAACATCTTGACACACAGAGCAGCGCGAGTATAATGTGGATATTCTATAGACCCATACATGAGCGCGAAAAACTGAGCAAAAAAGGGACCAGGGGCTCCGAAGGAGACCGGCAAGCAGTAGCGAGTCTTCGAGCGAAGACGTGTCTGTCCCTTTTCTTGCGGCCCCTGGCCAAAAGTGCTACGGGCTTAACAAATACTTACCTGTAACAAGTATCGAGAGGAGAGACTTGAACTATGGAACGCGTAGACCTTGGGGGCAGCGGTCTGTCGGTGTCCCCGATAGCGTTTGGAACGTGGCAGCTCAGCCCCCGCTTCTGGGGCGAACAGCCGAAGGAAGACGTCATCGCGGCCATGAAGCTCGCTTTCGACAAGGGCGTGAACTTCTATGACACAGCCGACGCCTACGGAGACGGGTACGCGGAAACCGTGCTCGGCGAAGCGCTCAAAGAGTTGCCTCGCGACGAAGTCATAGTCACCACCAAAGTGTTCAATCACTATAACCCCGACAAAACACGTTACCCGGATCTATCAGGCGCACACATCGTCGAACGATGCGAAGCGTCGCTCAAACGGCTCGGCATAGACACACTCGACCTCTACATCCTCCACTTTTACGACCAGCTAACACCCATGCAGGAAGTGGCGGACGCCCTGAACAAACTACGCGACGAAGGCAAAGTGCGCGCTATCGGACTCAGCAACCATTCCCTGGCCGAAGTCGAGGCCCAACGCGTATTCGCCGATTACTCAGTCGTACAGCCGGCATACAGTTTCGTCGACACGTCAATAGAAAAAGATCTCCTGCCCTACTGCCAGGCCCAAAACATAGGCGTCATGATATATTCCCCGATGCACAAAGGCCTGCTAACGGGAAAATATACCGGCACGGAAAGTTTTGACGACTTCAGGAAAGCGCATTCGGACTTTCAAGGAGAACGATTCAGGAGACTCTGCGAAGGCGTACAAAGCCTCAAAACCATGGCCGCCAAATACGAAATGTCCATCTACCAGCTAATCCTGACCGCCACCCTCATGCACCCGTCAATAAACGTAGCCGTATGCGGCATCAAAACACCCGGCCAGATTGCCGAAGCAACAGCGGTCATGAACAAAACACTCACCCGGCCCGACTACTTCGCAACAAGAAAAGCGATCCCCGGCCAGGAAGGCACAAAAGTAATTGACGCCAGCGGCACACGGAAATGAATAGTACCGCCCACTGCATGAAAACAAAGGAGGAGCGCATATTAATGAAAAGAGCATTTTCAGTTTTTACGGCAACAACCTGGTTTCTGTTTGCTTTACTCTTTTGCACGTTTCACGCAGCACAAGGCGAGACACGGCCCAATATTGTCATTCTGTTCGCTGACGACCTCGGTTACGGCGAACTGGGGTGCCAGGGCAACAATGAGATTCCAACGCCAAACATAGATTCGATTGCCCAACACGGAGTGCGGTTTACCGACGGCTATGTTACGGAACCGGTTTGCAGCCCATCCCGGGCCGGCCTCATGAGCGGCCGCTACCAGCAACGATTCGGTTATAACTTCAACGTAATGCCTCATGTGGAAGGCGGTACCGATCAGGGACTGCCACAAACGGAAACAACCTTGGGAGAGTACTTACAGAACCGTGGCTACAGAACAGGAATAATCGGGAAGTGGCACTTAGGAGCGCGCGCGGATTTCAACCCGGTAAACAATGGCTTCGATTATTTCTATGGCTTTGTTCATGAAGGGCATTATTTTGTTCCGCCGCCCTACAAGGGTGTAACCACGCTTTTGCGAAAGAAGCCACTGCCGGACGGAGCGACTGGCCGCTGGGTGTCGCCGGACGGGAAACTGCTCTACCACGACATCCTTCGTAATGAACCTCTTTACGATCTGCACAACCCGATCCGAAGAGGGCTTCAAGCTGTTGAGGAAAACCGTTATTTGACCGATGCCTTTACCGATGAAGCGGTGCAATTCATTGAAAGAAACAAGGAACGCCCCTTCTTCCTGTACCTGCCATACAACGCCGTACATAGCCCATTGCAAGGTGCGGACGCCTACATGGAAAAGATGTCGCATATCGATGATATTCACAGGCGCATATTCGCCGCCATGCTGGCAAACATGGACGACAGCGTCGGCGCGGTATTGGACAAAATTCGCGATTCCGGCCTTGAAGAGAACACGCTCATCTTCTTTCTTAGCGACAACGGCGGCCCAACACTGGAGTTGACATCCAGCAACCTGCCACTAAGCGGAGGAAAAGGTTCGCTGCAGGAAGGCGGCATACGCGTGCCCTTCATGGTGCAGTGGAAATCTAAGCTTCCCGAGGGTGAGGTGTTCCGGCAGCCTGTTATTTCTTTGGACATCTATGCAACGGTGGCCGCAGCAGTCGGCTCGCCCCTCGATGAAGGCCGGGGCGATGGCGTGAACCTCCTCCCCTATCTGCTGGGAGAGGCAAAGGGCCAAGTACACGAAAGCCTCTACTGGAGCCGAGGAAAAAGCAAAGCCGTACGCATCGGCGACTGGAAACTCTTTCGTGCACCAAGCCGCGGAAAGGCAGAAGCTCCATGGCAATTATACAATTTGAGCACAGACATCAGCGAAAGCAAAAACCTCGCAAATGAACGGCCAGACAAGCTAAAAGAGCTCATCAGCGCATGGGAAATACTGGAAAACGAAATCAACAATCCCCCTGCGGAAATGCAAAGAAAGAACATAAGTATTCGATAAGCCCGTGCGAGAGCACAGAAAACTGAGCAAAAAAGGGACTGACGCAAGCGGAGCGAGTCTTCGAGCGCAGACGGGTCTGTCCCTTTTATTGCGGCCCTTACCCAAAACCGCCACGAGATTATCGAGTATTTGCGAAAGACTGACCGCTAATGAATTGTCTGGATTCAACGGGAGTGCTTGTTAATATGAACACAAATGCCTTGCGCGTAATCCTGCGTTTTTTTCGGCCGCCTATACCCCTGCTGACGCTCTTCTGTCTCGCATGCACGCTTTCTTTTCACGGATCGTGCCGTGGGGACGATATTGAGACGAACAAAATGTTGACCAGGGTAAACTCCCTCAAGGAATTGCGGGAGGCCATCAAGGAAACCAAACCGGGCCAAGTCATTTTGGTAGCTGACGGCGTGTACGATCTCGACAAGAACCTCGAGTTCAAGCGGATGAAGGGCACTGAGGAAAAACCAGTTACCGTTCGCGCCGAAAATCTTCTCAAGGCCGAGTTCAAAGGCCCCTACGTTGTCAAAATTCGCGACTCAGAACACTTTGTCCTGGAAGGCTTTCGCTTCAGCCTCAAAGCGGACGCGGGCGGCAAGAACGGAGCCCTAAGCGTCGGCGGAGTGCGACACTGCCGTATCACCCGCAACCATTTTGAACTGGATGAAACCGCGACCGGCGATGACAATCAGACCTGGGTGACGGTGAACGGTTTCAACAGCGGCCACAATCGCATTGATCACAATCGATTCTTCAACAAGACCAAGAAAGGCCACTACATTTTCATAAGTGGCGAAGGCGACTATGTATCCCAACACGATCTCATCGACCATAACCACTTCATGAATCGGGCTTACGGAAACGACGAAAACGAATACGAAACCATTCGAGGCGGGGAAAGCCATATAGGCAATCGCGACGGCGGAGCGCATCTGATCATTCGCAACAATCTATTCGAGCGATGCGACGGAGAGGACGAGATAATCTCTTTCAAGGTCGGGGATTGTTCTTTCCTGGAGAACACCGTAATCAACTCCCACGGCAGCGTGGTTTTCCGGTGTGGCAATCGCGGCGTGTTCGCCGGAAATTTCTTCTTCAATACCTACGAGGAACGCCCCTTTAAGAATTACCGGTCTGGCGGAGTTCGGTTTTACGGCAGTAACCACCGGGCGTACAACAATTACTTTGAGGGGCTTGATGGGACCTCGGCAAAGGCGCCACTAAACCTGATGCACGGTGCTCCCGCGGGAAGCGGTGCGCTTGGGGGCGCCGATGGGTTGCCCTCTACCGACTGTGAAATAGTGCATAACACATGGGTGAACTGCGCAAAACTACAAATCGGATACGAATCAGATAAAAGGCCCCTAAAACCCGAACGATGCACATTCGCGAACAACATCATATGTGAAACCCAAGACGACGCACTGATGGAACTCTACGAAGCCGGCGGCGTACGTTTCAGCGGGAACGTCATCTTCGCAACCCACGGAAAAGAAACCGGCATAGAGAATCTCACATTCTGCGAACAGGAATTCAAAGTGGCCGACCCCAAGCTCAAGCCCAACAACGGAATCTTCTCACTAACCCAAGCCTCCACAGCCGCCATCGATATCCCCGGCAACACATACCATTTCGTTATCGCCGACATCCAAGGCACAACCCGCGACAAAAAACCCGACGCAGGAGCACAAGAATACACCACCCAACCGCCACCCCCAAACATCCCACTGACCCCCAACAAAGTAGGCCCCTTCGCCGCAGAATAGGCACCACTCCCAAATGCCCATACACACCACGTCACTACGCCCCCGCCCGCTGAGCTCTTCATCGCAGAAATACAAGAAATGATATAATGTCGAAACAGGTTTCGAGCGAGAGAGTGAGAACTTGGCAATAACGCACGAGGAACTTACAAAATAAAACTACTGTCGAATCATAAATGAAACTTTGGTCAGTATGTCCCAAGGGCATGGTCTGTTCTAACAATGCTCATTCTCATGGCCACCGCGTCCTCTCAATTCGCCGTGGCCGAGGAAGAAATCACATACCGCTTCGAACGCATGTGGCCGGCCCTTCAGCACCCGTGGTATAATGGAGACGGTCAAACTGTGCTGTGTGAATGAGAGGAAATGTCGACATGCACGAGAGTACTTTTACAGCGGTCCTTCATCAGGAAGAGGATCTGTATGTTGCGGAATATCCCGAGGTGGGAACCGTCAGCCAGGGTGAAACAATCGAGGAAGCCGTGGCAAACCTCAAGGAGGCAACCGAGCTTTATCTGAAAGAATTTCCTGCACCACATGCGTCCAAGGCGTTGATGACGACTTTTGAAACTACTGTAGATGCCTAAGCTCACACGGATGCCGGGTCAGGACGCCATTCGCCTTTTGCGGCCTCTCGGGTATCAGAAAATGAGACAACCGCGATAAACAAGCCACGTACTGTTTCGAGCGCATGTGGCCTACGCTCCAGCATCCGTGGATAGCGCCAAAGGACAGGGCGCGTGGAGGCTTAAATGCGACCAACCAGAGTTTACGTAGACACGTCGGTTTTCGGCGGGGTAAATGACGAAGAGTTTGCCGGCCCAAGCCGCCGTTTTTTTGAGCAAGTTAACAACGGACATTTCATCTTGCTGATATCACAGCTAGTCTTGGATGAACTCCAACCCGCACCACCTGCCGTCAAGCAGGTGTTCGAGACCATTTCCAAGGAATATATCGAGCGTATAGAGATGAATCAAGAGACCGCGAATCTGGCGGATGCGTATCTGGCCGCAGGCGTTCTGAGCCAAGCGTCCCGCACTGATGCCATGCATGTTGCAATGGCCACAGTCACGCGTACCAGCCTGGTTCTAAGCTGGAATTTCAAGCATATCGTAAACTTCAAACGTATTCAGCAGTTCAATAGTGTGAATCTTGCCAACGGCTATGGGCTTATCGACATACGAAGCCCTTTGGAGGTGGTATATGAAAACGAAGACTAAAACGATCAAAAAATTCGACTGCGTCGCGTTCAAACAACAATCGCAAGAACGCCTGATAGAGGAATACGAAAAGCGCAAAACCGAATTCGCATCCTACATGGACTTTATCAAGGCAAAGGTCGTCGAAGACGAATGGTCAAAACACCTCTGGGAAACCATCGGAGGCCAACAACCAAAACCGCTTCGAGAAAAAAATGAATGAATGAAACGCCGCAAACAACCCACACTGCCCACAAAACGCCAAATCCTGGCATCATTCTTCGCACTTCTAACTTCGCTCTTCATACTTTCCGCACGCGCCGAGGAAGAAGTCACATACGCTTCGAACGCAGACCCTCGACAAAAACTCTCTTCTTACCGTAGGCACTGATGGTCTCCTCAGATTTGGCGAAGGCGATGAACTTAACAATATCAGCGCTGATTTCACCGTGGTCGACGACACCGACGAAGATGAATAATCGCATACTCAACGCAACTCCATCTGGCGGCTCTTCGCCCTCCCCCCACACCACCCTAATCACTTCCCAGTTGCCCGCCAGCCTTCCGGGTCTGGCACATCCTCAATAAGCAATTCCGTGGCCGTAAACTCCGCCCGCATGACGCCATTTTCCCACACCTCAAACCACCCCGTATTCTCATCATACCGAAACTCGACCCTAACGCCTCCAGGTATTTCGATCATGGCCCCTTGTGGTCGATTTCCTGCAACGAAACCGATTCCCAGTATTGCGATAACCGCTATTACCCCAACGATTCTTCTTCGTGTGCCCCCTGGACTATCTGCGCGTGTCGTATTCATGCCTTCCTCCCTAGTCAGTTTCCCGCCGCCAGCGCACAAAAAAAGGGAACGCCGACGGACCGCGTTAAGACAAGGGCTACGACACCCTACTCCAACAACAGCACCAGACGACGCTCCCAAACAGGGAGCGTCCGGCACTTGAGACCGTTGGAGTTCAAAAAGTCGTAGTTCTGTCTTAAACGTTCAAGTGATCAGACGTAATGAATGTAAATTTTAGTTCGTCAGCTTCTCAGAAATTCCTCCAAACACAATTCCAGAACAACCACGTTCCGCACTACACATACTATCCTCTCCCCCCCCGCCTTCGCAACCTGGACCGCCGGGGCAATTTCCCCTTCACGACTCAGCACCATAGTGCAAGACATGATCCGTGTAATCCGTGAGATCCGTGGTAGATCCCTTCTGTCTTTCTTTTCATACCCTCGCACGGCTACGCCACGCAGGCACAGTTCTCCTTCTGCACGCAGACGAACGCTTTGCTGTTTTTCGCCGGACTGCATATGCCCAATCGACCCAAATGTGCCCAACAAAAAGGGCGAATAAGCACAACACCAGCTTAAACCACAATACATTCCTCTACCCTTTAGCTTGAGGTGTTTAGCATTGCTGCTCTTTGCCTGACTGTCCATGTCCAATCGACCATAAGTGCCCATTCAAATGATCGATTGACCACAACAGCAGCTCAAACTGCAATGCCTTCCTCTACCCCTTAGCTTCGCGTGTTCCGCTTGGTTTTACGCTGCGCGCCATCTAAAACCCGCATACACAATAGCTTACAGATTATGCAGCAGCCCACAAACCGCGTTCTCGGCATTTCCCCACCTTCCCGCCAATCGCCAACAGTTCTTTCCGAAGAACTATGCACGGACTCCGTTAGCCATTCGACCAACAGTTCTTTTCGAAGAACTGTGCACGGGCTCCGTTAGGAGACCACTCATCCTGCCCTATCCTGTCCATCAATGTTAAAAATCTTTGTTGCAGGTGCCGCAGTTTTATCATTACCCTTTCCTACCCAATATCTTGTGTTACAAAAAACCAAAGCCACATTATGCTAATTCCTTGAAACTGCCAAGTAAATATACAACAGTTTTCACATATTTCTACAAAATATGTAAACCAAACACCACTCGCTTCGCAAGACAGCCTCAAAAAAGCCACTGGAATCACACACACTTTGTAAACTAAATCCCCCTTGTTTCGCAAAACGGTCAGCTTCAAGAAATGAGGAAGACCAAGGGTTCTTCTTAGTCCTTTCGTCTACAGCATTGCATCCAAACTCAGTCTGGAGTATTATTCAGCAAGCAGCCTTAGGAACGCTGAAACTGGGATTATCGAGAAAGGCATTAAATGGACTTAAAAGAACTCTTCAAACTGGTGCAAAAGGAAAACGCTTCGGACCTTCTGGTAACTGCGGGCGCGCCGCCTATGATGCGCGTCAATGGCAAGCTCATGCGTACGCGTGGGGACAAGCTCACTCCTGAATCGAGTAAGAAGGCGATCTACGACATTCTCACCCCTGAACAGCGAAAGCACTTCGAGGAACACAAGGAGTTGGATTT